>Ga0228710_1008055_pt1 | contig 15293 bp, 6 predicted proteins | sample MedpolnodulmetaG_FD_177995 | JGI IMG/M metagenome (GOLD analysis project Ga0228710, IMG submission 177995) | Root nodule microbial communities from Medicago polymorpha collected in Santa Monica, California, United States - pink nodules | ecosystem: Host-associated > Plants > Roots > Nodule...
GAGTTTTTTTTTTTTTTAAAAGAAAAATTTTTTTTTTTTTTTTTTTTTAGGGTGTTGGTCTATGCCCCCCTCTAATCATACTTTGTTTTTCTTTTTATTAATATATGTTTTGGATGTTGCAGCATGTGACCCCTCTACACCCCATCTTTTGCTTAAAAAAAGAAGTATTTAGTTTTTAATATAGATCATATACATCATTTATTAAATGAATTTAAAAAATAAACTTTCACTTATAACAGAGACCAGAGAAATACATCACTTATACTTATTGATGTGATTAAGAGAGATGTAATAAAATCCAACCCCAAAAATAAGTAATAAAAACTAAATCGTATATTATATGTGTTTTGTGGGACGAACTCGTAACTTTTGAGTAGTTTGAGCAACATATATATAAATTTATATAATTAACTACCAATTTATTTTTAAAAACGTAAATACACGTCACAATGGTTGAATAAAAAACTTGAAAACTAGCATATAATTTTGATGTTCCTGCAAGATTATGAGTAATAACAATGCATGTCTTTTGAAGAAAAAAAAATAGCCATAATATTTTGTTTATCATTCAAAAATACAATATAAAAGCGTAAAATAGAGCTAAACTCAATAACATCATAGAGATGTGATAGAAGCTTTTTAGGAGCCCTTGGTTATAACTTATAATTTCTCAATAGTTTTTTTTTTAACAAGTTAAAATGGAATATATTACCACATAAAAAATATATTTTACCCAACACAAAGCGTACCAGAGTAAAACACCAAAGTCTTACAAAGAAACAAACTAGACAAAACAAAAAGGCAAAGAATTAAACAATGCCAAGACGGACGAAACAAAAAGGCAAAGAATTATACAATGCCCAGACAAACAAAAGGACAACGTTGCCAACTATGGTAACCAAAAGCTATATGTGCATAATTTTTTTACAGTCCCCGGAAAGAAAACAACTTAATATTATCCAAAAGTTGATTAAGTGAACATTATTTATTATTAAAATTTTTGTTGTTCTGTTCCTTCCATATTACCCAAGAACAACAGAGCCAAACTGAATGCATAATAGAATGTCGCGATTTAAAAACGCCTGCCAAGTTGCCAAACTGAACAAAATGATTCACAATTCCAAAAGGATCAACTGAAGAAAACCAAGCCAATTACAGACAAGATGCCAAAGAGAACTAAAAAGATTACAAGCCAAAAACAAATGATTTGCTAATTCAAGATTCCCACAACCGCTCACACAAAGTCGTGCCTCTGAAAGAATGATGTCTCGTCTAAATAAATTATCCTTGGTAGGTAACCTATTTCGGAGAAGCCGTCAAGCAAACAAAGACACTTTCAATGGGACATCTTTATGCCAAATAAGATCCAACACAACTGAAAAATGGCGAGCTTCTTAACTATTGAGAAAACGATACACTCCACACATTGAATACCCAACTACCGGGTCCAGATTCCAATGCCATTTATCCTCAATATCGACCTGCAAGTTCAATGAATCTGAAAAAAGAATATTTGCTTATAAATGTGACCAAAAAAAGTATATTTGTAGTATTAAATATATAGACTAGTTTATTTTTAAAAGCATAAATACATGTCACAATTGTTCTATGCAACTTTTTAATATATTCGTTTTTTGTTTGTCAAGTAGCGTAGTGATTTGACTCACACACTATTACTATGGAGAATAGGAGAATATGTGGATTCCCATCATATCAATGTCGATGAAACTATCAACCGAGCTGCATTTGCAAGGCGGTTTTTTAATATATTCTAATAATATTTGATAATTTTCATATTTCAATGTCAATAAAAGTATCACTTTATAGTTGAGTTTGGCAACACAGGCTTGTGATTTAATTAAGTAGGAGCATTAAAGTTTTGGAATGTTCTTTGATGTTCATAAGTTTATTTGTCTTCCAATAAAGCCCAACATAAGAAAGTTCTAAGAGGTGTTGATTTAGTGGTAAAAATTTAACTTTATAACATGAAAAAACAAAGTTCCACTATCATTCTGAACAATTTTAAAATGGTTAATAATGTAAGTGTTTTTTTAGGTAGTTTTTTTTTCCACTTCCCTGGTTTTTTGAAAAGAAAAGAAAAAGCCAACAGAAGAAAAAGTAAAAGGAAATATTTAAGAGATTTGTTCTCTTAAAAAGATAATTAAGTTAAATTACAATCCCATCCATTATTTGTAATAGAAAAAATGAATATTTCGATCCAAATCAAAGTTGTAGATCCTAAATATACTTTGTAGACCTTTTTTTAACAAGTCAAAATGAGATATATATTAATAATAAAATGGTAATCCCTCCCACACAAAGTGTACCGGAGAGGCTGCTAGAAATTTACAACATTACAAGCAAGACAACAAGGACATCAACCAATACCCAAACAAGCTAATGAATTTACCCACCACATATGATAGCCAAAAGGAAAGTTAGCATACTTTGCCTTTAGCCACAAAAAAGAGATCAATTTTTTCTTTCTGTCCACAAAACCCACACCGACGCAAACCAAAGTAACTATAAAAAATTACGGCGGGCACGTGAACCTCTTGCGGAATGAGAGAACTAATTAAAATGATCCATAGCATGCTGAGGACCTGCCTAGTAAATATGAATCCAAGACCGCACTTGCAACCAAAGGAAACTGAAGAAATCACAATGAAGGAACAAGTGTTGAGCTGATTCAACTTGTCCGAATCCACTCACACAAAAATGATGTTATGGAGAAATAATGTTGCGTCAGACCAAGTTGTCCATTGTCGGTAATCTGTTGCGCAAAAGGCGCATACACAAATAGACACCTTCAACAAAACTTGTTTGTGCCAGACACTCTCCAAAACCGCATCCAAGGTATGATCCTCTTGACGAGTGAGCAACTGGCGGGTAGACACGGCAAACAGTGTAACCATCTTCTTGATTGGGAAGCCACTTCCATTCATCCGGATTATTAACCTGTAAAGAGACACCAAGTAAAATAGCCTTACACTCTTCTACCACCTCCTCCTCCAGGAAAACAACCGACGCTGCCATTTCCAAGCTCCTCCCCCTTCACCCCAACCTATGGAAAACATCTCATCCACCGACTTTCCCTTGACATCAAACAAAAAGTAAATTCGACTAAATTTCTCACACAAAAGCACCTTCCAGCCAACCTATCTGTCCTGAAAAGAGTATCAACACATCTTTGTGGTCATCATCTAATCGCTGTCAATCCCTATTTTCTCTCCATCACCGCCACAACACTCTGTCCATTGTGGCGGCGCTGTTCTCTCATTCTGCTCCAAATGTAGGATCCTAAATATAAAATCCTCTAGTCAAATGAAATTGGAGAGAATCCTCGTCCACATATATCCCTTTACTATAAAACAAGAGTATTTCTGCATATGCTCTTACATAATAATGATTGGAGTCATACGAGACTGGAGAGAATCACCGTCCACATATTTTTGCTATAAAACAAGAGGATTTCTAGATATGTTCCTAAAGTGACCGATATAAAAGGGCTAGCTAGTTTATAAAACCCCACTTTCTATTCCACTATCTCAGTACCATTTTTTTTTGGGAATGCAGTTAATATATTAATAACTCTCTCAATAGCAAAATTTGAGAGGAAGGAAAAATTGAGAGAAAAATTCATAGCAAAATAAAGACTCTGCAAGTGGATGATGGCTATTTATATGGATCATATATCAATGATAAAAACATACATAGATAGATCTACCAAAAAAAAAAAATACATAGATAGATTACTGGTCCCGAATGAATAGAACAACGTCAGTACGTGATGGAAAAATAAAATCAGATAAAACAACATGTTATATGAAATATTTGACTACAAATTTGTTTCAGCAATTCAATTTCATTCCTAAAATGTGTTCCCTTTTTTTCAAATCAACATTTGATAGCACATTAGAATACATATAATATGACAAAATTGATCAACAAGATTCAAAAAGGTTAAGATTTCCCCATTTGCAAATTCATTCGTCAAAGCCAAAACATAATTTTAGGGTTACCTATGAGCATTCGATTTACAAAACAAGAACAAGATTGTTATTACCGTTTCAAAACATTTATTCATTTTTTTTCCTTCAAGAAAGATACATTCACATTGTAACAAAAATAAATACATTCAAATCTAACGCACCATAATAGCAATGGTATTCATTGTGCTACCCAACGGTAAAAGCTTTGCCTTAGACATAAACCCTAACACCACCACTCTCCATCACCTGAAGGCTGCAATCGAACAACACCATGGTACACCTGTTTCGAGTCAATTTCTCTTCCTTTCTCAGAGTCTCGGAGAAAACGATTCTAATCTCATCTCTAACCTAGGAATTGGACCCTTCTCAACCCTAACCCTACACGTCCCCTTTTTTGGCAGCACTCCCACCCCATTCGATATCAGATCCGCCAAGGAGGAGGCTTCCTCTGCAACTTCAAAGAGCTATTCGAAGAAGCCTAAGAGGATGCCAAAGAAAAAGAGAGACAGAGCTAAAAAAAAAAGCCTTGGCAAAGAATGGGAATGGGAATGCTGCCCCTATCCCGGATGCAATTGCTGTTGCCTCAAACGGAAACGGAAGAGGGGAAAGAGCCGTGGAAGCAAAATATGAAGACACTGAGGTGAAAATTGAGGAAGAAAGGAAGGAGGAGAACGATGAAGACGAAGAAAAGAAGAAGGTTAACGAGGTCAAAGGAATTGCCGACAGGGAAGAGGTTGAAAGGCAGTCCAACACTGTTTTGAAAAGTCTTATGGATGACAAAGAGTCTGAAATGGATGAAGACAACGAGGGAGAAGGTGAATTCAAGCTAGTAAACGAGAAGTCTAAAGAGAGATTCATGAAAGTGTTTGGGTCTGTTGGCAAAGGTATGAGCAGGGAGAAGGTTGAAAATCAGTTCGACACCATTCCAGTTACAGAAGGTATTTCGGATGAGTTCGATGCTCAAATGGCAGAAAAAAGAAATGCCAGAATAGACGAATGGCATGCCAGTAGTTACATTAAGGAGAAGGAAGAGGTTAAAATGATGTTGGAGCGCTATTCAAGAAAAAAAGAGAAGAAGAAGGAAAAATCATTGAAGAATGAAGAATTGAGGAAGAAAACTATGTTATAAATATGCTGCATTCCATTCATGTTTATGGTTTCATAATAATTCTACTTTCTTCTCCTTTACATCTTCTCTTTGAGAGGATTAACATTTTAACTAATTTGTATTCAATATTTTTCTAGTTTTTACCATTCTTTGCAAGCTTAATTCCGATTCCCACGTTGTTCTTCCATTTTTTTAATTTGTTAAATCATTTAGATTTTGATTGTAGAACATGTGAAGATGCAATGCCTTTTTTGCTTTCTTGTTTATGAAAATGCAATCTCTCTGAGTGTTAATGCACATAACTCTTTGCTTTCTTATTTTATCAAAACAATACATTAGCAAAAATTGTTAGGAGGCACGTATTAAAACTCCACCACATTTCTTTTCCAACTATTGCTTCGACGATCTATTCACCACAGCTACAACCGGATCCAACTCCAAAAATGTATCGGATTCAACCCAAGTACCCACTGATTTGGATAATAAAAGTGCACATAAAATGTAGCATATAAAATATAGGGTGTTTGATTTACAAAACATAATTACTAGATAGAATAGAATATGACAGAATAAACGGTATAAGACAAGACAAAAATGTCTCGGAGAGAGATAATATTTTTATGTTGGAAAACAAAAAATGGTATTTTGATATTTTTGATAGTCTTGACAAAAGTTGTTACATGGTTTAATGAACGACATGATTTTTTTATGAGATTTATCAATTTGTAGATATTTTATGTAAAATATGATTAAGGTGTCAACATTTAAAAATGCAAAAAAAAAAGGAAAATAAAATAAAATAAAGGACTAAAACGTCATCCGAAATTTAATTTAACTAATAAGCAAAAAAAATCACAATAACTTTTTTATTATTAAATTTAAATTAAAGTGGCTCATAAAATTTGACAGTAGTTATTTAAAAAAGTTAAGTTCAACAACACTTCAAAGTGTCAAATTCAACTATAATTGACTATGTAATAGACAAACTAGCAATGTGTTTTTCAATGTAAATAGCAAAGTTATTTGCAAAAACAAAAACAATACTCATAGAAGAAGAGTATGAAGTTAAATCGACATCTTGCATTGGACATGGTGAAGTGACAAAATGAAGAAGATGAAGAAGGAACTAAATTGGAAGAAGAAGGAAAGAACAAACCCTAATTTTTGGGGGAAAAAAGAACAAGAAGAAGATACATCGAAGAATAAGAAGGTTATATACCATTGAGTCGGATTATTACCATATCAACTCTTAATTGCCACACCTCTGTATAGACTTAACGGTTTTGAATTAAAACTAATGGAAGAGACTAAAATGTGTAACAGAGATGAACTTAAGGGACTCAAATCGACCAAAAATTAATTATGAGACTAAAACGATACCAAATAAATAGTTAAGGGACCAAAAAAGAAATTTAACCTAATTTCTTTACTTCTTTTTTACTTATTACATCTTTTTTCTTTCTCAGCAGTACTGTTGTACGTTCCCTCCCCTTTTGAACTTGGTTTGCTTGCACTCTTCCTTTCTTTCCTTAAAAATGGTCAATGTTTTCACCAAATCCACACACCATCAAAACTTATGGGCTAAGGCCCTCTTGTACTCCAAAAAAAAAAAAGTTTAATCACTTCATTCCTTCATTGCCATCTATAAATTGAGAACAAAAAATCATAAAGAGGGGACATAAAAAACAAGAAAATAGAAGAGGCTAAAAAAACAAGGGGGTTGGAGAGAAGAACATAACCGAAAATTGGGAGGAAAAGATGTAGACCTTGAGTAGTCAATGTTTACCCCAACCACCATCATCCACCATATATCTTCTTTGTATCATACATATCATTTTTATTTTCTTGTTGCCACTACCACCAGTAGCCAACATCACCCAATCACAACAATCAAAACTCAAAATAACCTTCACCATCTCCATGTTCAAAACCCCTTTTCAAAAAGAGGATGAGTTAGAAAACAAAGAGAGAGGACGAAGAGGATTCTTCTTCCACGCCAGTTACTTATCTTAATATTCAATTTTTCCACGCCAGTTACTTATCTTAATATTCAATTTTTGGGCTCAAAAATCATTTGAAGTCTATTAAAATTTGGTTGCAGTTCCCCTCACAAACAAATATTTAATCTTCTAAATTATCAAAACAAAATAAATATAAATATCATCTTAGGAGGTTAACTAGATGTACATCTCTTTAATCCTCGAACTGTTAGAACACAAGGTGTAGGGCATGATCGTTCTAAAACTCATTTTCAAAATAAAAAAAAATCTTAAACGAATAATTGGATGTACATCTCTTTAATCCTTGAGTTGTCAAGACACAAGTTGTACAACTTGACCCTTCTTAAAATCATTTTCAAAACAAATAATTTTAAAAGAATTAATTAGGTGCACATCTATTGGAACATGTGTGGAAATTGAGTTAAAAGACTAAACACAAATTCTCATGTTGGGTAGAACTAGTGTTTTGTGAATTGAAAAAAGTGGAAGTCCTACATCAGATGAAACACACACATTAGTAGTGTTTATATGGTGGGGGTGTACCTCTAATAGGGGTACATAGTTATGTGAACGAAGTAAACACTAGAGAAAAATATATATTGTTATATATTTTATTATTTGAAAATGTTAAATTAAATAATTAATTTAATCATTATTAGAAAGCGTTTTCTTAGTCCGCAAGTTTTGCTAAAATATTTTGGAACGCAATCTAGAATATTTTGGAACACAATATGAAATATTTTGGTAGGCAATCTAATATATTTTATTGCATGGTCTGAAATATATTTTGATACTCATAATATATTTTTGTACTGGTCTTTAAAAAAAATAATTATTGTACTGGATAATTTTTGCACTCAATATAATATATTTTGGCACTCAATTGAGATATTCTTGTATTAGATCTAATATGTGTATTACTTGTTTCCAAAGTTTCTCACTTATTAGTTGTGAATTTTCTCTATAAATAGAAAGCTCACATAGTGCATTCTACATACCAAAGAGTTCTATTGAGTTGTCGAGATCTCTTTCTCTCTTCTCCCTCCAGCTTGTGTTAACGAGCTATTCTTCTCCTCATCTCCATATTTATGTCCCTTCGCAATTAAGAGTGTTCTTAAGACCATAGTCCCTTTTCGGTTTATTGTCCCTTCAAAATTAAGGATGATCTTAAGAGCATTGTCCCTTCAATTATTTATGTCTCTTTAGAATAAACAATATTTTAAGATCATGGTTCCTTTTCCGGTATAATAAGAATGATCTTAAAAATATATTCTTTTTCAATTCTTGGAGAAGTTAGACATTAGAATGGTAATAACACCATATTTGAGTGCATAGTACCATAGTTGGAAAGGTTAAAAATTAGAATGGTGGTAACACCATATTTGAGTGTCTCAGCACCATAATAGAGTGGTCACAATACCATATTGGTTTCGGTATTGAAAGTGTCTTTGGAACGGTTTTCTACAGTGCAGTAGTTAACCGCACAGTTGTAGCTGAACTTGTTTTATCCTAGAGGCGGCATAGTTGATAGTCTGTCTTGCATAATTTTGGACAGTGCCACAAAACGTCTTAAAGAAAGCGGTAGTGACTCAACCTAGTAACAACTTCGGTAGATATTCTCTATCAAAATAGAATTTGGGAATCCAAATACAATAGTTTGAAAATCCAAAAACAACAACTCTTTGATCCTTAAGCTTGTCACATCTTAAAGAAAGCGACATGGTCGTGACTCAACCTAGTAACAGCTTCGATAGATATTCTCTATCAAAATAGAATTTGGGAATCCAAATACAATAGTTTGGAAATCCAAAAACATCTCTTTGATCCTTGAGTTGTCAGGACACAAGTTGTAGGATTTGATCATTCTTAAACTCACTTATAAAACAAACCAACAAATTCATCATAATCAATTTTTCACGCTCATCATTTTTTTACATAAATCAACAATGTTTTTTTTTTTTTTTATGTCATTTACTTCAACAATTTTTCTTCTTAAAATCAACCAACAAACAAATATTTTCTATACGAGAACTATGTAGCTTTAAATTCTCCATTGCATCGGAAGATACGTAGGAGCAAAAACCCGCTCTCATTAAGTATAATAATAACAAAACATTTTTTCCTCTAGCTTCACAATTTCATTTAATTTTTTTATTCTTATTTTAATTTAATAATAAGGATAAATAAATAGTTTATTTACAAGTAGGATGTTATTTATTCAACCATTTTCCTTCAATTGAATTGTTTCTAGGCTCACCTATTGAGATACTTACATTACATGTAACAATTTCCTCACGATTGTGTGTTTCAACAATCTATCCGAAGTGACCATTTTCTATCTAGTTTTGCTTCAGATGTTTACATGTCCCTAAACGAGTCTAAATGTTGCAGAACAATACTTCTACTCGATCTGTGCATCCACCACCACAACAATATAGAATTGTCATGACTCTTAAACCCCATCTTCGGTAGTGTTACCCTATATCTTTGCAATTCACACTACTAAAAAAGTAAAAATTAGTGAGAGATATTTAGTGAGGGAAAACGTGAAATCCCTCTCTAATTCCGTCACTAAATTTTGTGACCAAGAAATTTGTGAGGAATTTCATTTTTTCGGTCACTAATTTTCCTCGCTAATTTTGTTTTTTCTAGTAGTGTCAGTTATCAATCATACGGTAAGCCAACCAGACATGAGATTGGTTATGAAAATTCTACGTTATTGTGGCGGAATTGTTGCATGTAATGTTTAAGGTTTCTCAAAAGCTAAGCCTAGCAACTATTAAAGATAAGAAAAATTAGTTGGGTAAAAAACATCTAATAGTGACCTGCTCACTTGTAAGTAAGTTATTATTCATACTGGACGGTTCTAAACTCAAGAAATAAAATCAATCAATACAAGTTGGTAGTTCTTTTTTTTTTTGGTTACAATACAAGTAGGTAGTTCAAAAGAACAAGACTCAATATGCAAAAAAGTATTTACATATAAAAATGGTAAACAATAAATAAAAATAAAAATAAATTAATTGGCAACAACTCAATTTCACTGTCATATATTACTCTTAACAAGGTTCAAGACAACCGGTACAATAGTAAACTAGTCATGTTGTTTTATTGAACCAAGTGTGAAAGAAAGGAAGTGTCACATTCATAAAGTCAAACTAACCAACCAAAAATAAAGCATAAAGGTTGTGGACTCTATCTTAGATAATTCGTATCATATCTCAAACTTAGCCATGAAAAACACAGAGTTTGATCATATTCAGTTATTCACACATGATTTGACAAAGGTGGCTTATGCATGCATGCCTAGCCCCAAGTTTATGAAAATGCAATCTCTCTGAGTGTTAATACACATAACTCTTTGCTTTCTTATTTTATCTAAACAATACATTAACGGAATCTTAAAACTCCACCACATTTCTTTGCCAACTTTTGCTTTAATTTATTCCTGCACAGGTAAGTTTTTTCTTGAAATCTTAATAAAGTTTTATGGTTCTTAACCAATGTTTTTGATTCAAGTTTCACAATATTCGTGCATATTTTAATTCTCTTATATCAATCTCTTAACTAGATTGCTGAGACATGGCGCATTGCCCTGGCTGAACTTCAAATTCCACCAAAATCATCTTCCAATTTCACTTCTGTCAACTTCGATATTGGATCCCAATCCGCTCGCACATCCAATTCTGTTTTCGAACCCTCCGCCAACCATCACAACCGCGATGGTGGAAGCTTCGACAATCTATTCACCCCAGCCACAACCGGATCCAACTCCAAAAATGTATCGTATCCAACCCAAGCACCCACTAATTTGGATAATAAAAGTGCAACACATAAAATGTAACATATAAGATATAGGGTGTGTTTGATTTACAAAACATAATTACGGGATTGAATAGAATATGACAAAATAAATGGTATAAGACAAGACAAAAACGTCTCGGAGAGAGATAATATTTTTATGTTGATATTTTTTATAGTCTTGACAACAGTTGTTACATGGTTTAGTGATCGACATGATTTTTTTTGAGATCTATGAATTTGTAGATTTTTTTTGTAAAAAATGACTAAGGTGTCAACATTTAAAAATGCAAAAATCAAAATGGAAAAATAAAATAAAATAAAGGACTAAAACGTTATCCGAAATTAAATTTAACTAATAAGAAAAAAAATTGCAATAATTTTTTTTTATTAAATGCAAATTAAAGTGTCACATAAAATCTGACAATAGTTATTTAGAAAGGTTAAGTTCAACAACACTTCAAAGTGTCAAATTCAACTATAATCAACTATAACTAGCAATGTGTTTTTCAATGTAAATAGCAGAGTTATTTGTAAAAACAAAAACAATACTCATAGAAGAGTATGAAATTAAAACGAGATCTTGCATTGGACATGGTGAAGTGACGAAACGAAGAAGACGAAGAAGGAATCAGATTGGAGGAAGAAGGAAAGAACAAACCCTAATTTTTGAAGAAAAAAACAACAAGAAGAAGATGCAATGAAGTATAAGTAGGTTATATACTGTTGAGTCATATTATTACCAAATCAACCCTTAATTGCCACACCTCTGCATAGACTTAACATTTTTGAAGTAAAACTAATGAAAGAGACTAAAATGTGTAACAGAGATGAACTTAAGGGACTCAAACTGACCAAAAACTAATTATGGGACTAAAGTGATACCAAATAAATAGTTAAGGAACTAAAAGAGAAATTTAACCTAATTTCTTTACTTTTTTTTTACTTATTATATTTAATTTAAGTTTTTACTTATGTTTTGGCCTGATAATTTTATGTAGGATGAAACAAACATTATGTGAAGAATTGTTGCCATCGATTGGAGATTAGACCGCACCCTGCAATAGTAGATGCTTGAAAGCCAGACTTGGGCAACACTATTAGACATATACAAAGTCGAAACACATTTAATAATTGTGCTGCTCGAAACATGGATACTATAGACCTAAACATTTCTTTTCAAACATGTGAATGCACGATTGCCTTGGAAGACATTCATATGCTTATTGGTGTGAAGGTTAACGGTCCAACATACATACAATGGGCATCTATTGAACCTTCTATGGTGGCAGAGGAATGTCATGGTTTTATTGTTGTTCATTCATATTATTTCCAAATCTGCTTTGAGGTACTTGTGAGGGTAGTACAATGGTTAACATAGACCTTCGTAGTAGTTAGTGGTGTTGGAATGATTGGACAAAGTTGGTTGTCCCACATCAACCTGTATTTCAAATCGGTTTGGATATGAAGTTGTTGAGACCTTCTTCCTTTTCCTTCTTGTACTAGAAATCCAGCTTCAGTTGAATTAATAAAATAAAATTGTGTTGTGTTCTCAATTTCAAATTTTGATGTTGCATTTATACTATATCATCTATATAAATCAAATATGTATATTGTTATGTCACGAGACTATTTCGTTTTATATAATTTGAAATATTATAAAATGTTTTGAATTATATGATACGATTGTGATTGTAATTGTAATTATTATTATTATTATTATTATTATTATTATTATAATTAGAATTCTAATATTTCTTATAGGAGTAGCTCTAATATGTATATATATTGCCTTCCTTTTGATTTACATATCTTCTACTTCAAAGTAGAAGTAGGATCGAACAACATTTAAAAGAAGCAATTTGAATAATTGATATTATGATGTCAAACTTAATATATGACACTTAAAATACTTCTTTACGAGATGACCTAAATTACAAAATCCATCGTTGGATTGAAAATTATTATCACATATGTAGTACCCTAATTTTATCCGAATAAATTTCAAAAATCTAAAAAATAAGTGATAATTTTAGTTTTTATCATGTTTTTCCATCATTGTTAATTTTTATCATAATATCTAAAAAATATCATTAAAAAAAAGGACCAAAGTGAGAGTTCATTCTTGCAGCCCAATAATTGAGCCCATTTACGCAACTGTCTAATTACATTTATCCAAAAAAAAAAATAAAAGTGTATTAAATAAATGAAATCAATTCTTTTTTCAAGAAAGTTGTTTCTTGTTGAGCAATACTGTTGTACGCCCCCTCTCCTTTTGAACTTGGTTTGTTTGCACTCTTCCTTTCTTTCCTTAAAATGGTCAATATTTTCACCAAATCCATACACCATCAAAAGTTTGATCACTTCATTCCTTCTTTATCACAAGGGTTCATCATTGGCATCTATAAATTGAGAACAAAATATCATAAAGGGGGAACTAAAAAAACAAGTAAATGGGAGAGGCTATAAAAACAAGTAAATTGGAGAGAAGAACATAACCGAAAATTGAGAGGAAAAGATGTAGACCTTGACTAGTCAATGGTTACTCCAAACCACCACCATCCACCATCTTCTTTTTATTTTCTTGTTGCGACTACTACCAGTAGCCAACATCACCTAATCACAACAATCAAAACTCAAAATAACCTTCACCATCTCCATGTTCAAAACCCCTTTTCAAAAAAAGAATGAGTTAGAAAACAAAGATAGAGGAAGAAGAGGATTGTGCTTCCACGCCAGTTACTTAAAATTTGGTTGCAGTTCCCCTCACAAACAAATATTTAATCTTCTAAATTATCAAAACAAAATAAATATAAATAACATCTTAGGGGAACTGATCCTTGTCAGAACTTAATCAAATCAACAAAGACTAAGTCAAAAGTGGCCTTGGGGCCAAATCAACATAGATAACCTCCCAAGTCAAAAGTGGCCTTGGGAACCAAATCAACATAGATAAATCTCTTTAATCCACTTGACTGTGATGAATTTGTTGATTTGTTTTATAAGCGATTTTAGAACAATCAAGTCGTACAATTTGTGTTCTGACAACTTGAGGATCAAAGTTGATTTGATTATGTAAAAAAAAATGATGAGCGTAAAATATTGATTGTGATGAATTTGTTGATTTGTTTTATAAGCGAGTTTGAGAACGATTAAATCCTACAACTTGTGTCCTGACAACTCAAGGATCAAAGAGATGTACACCTAATTAATCCTCTTAAAATTATTTGTTTTGAAAATGAGTTTAAGAATGATCAAATTGTACAACTTGTGTCTTGACAACTCAAGGATTAAAGAGATGTACATCCAATTATTCATTTAAGAATTTTTTTATTTTGAAAATGAGTTTTAAAACGATCATGTCCTACACCTTGTGTTATAACAATTCGAGGATTAGAAGATTTGGTTGCACCCCCTAACTAATTACACGTGGCACCTCACTTAAGGGATGTGGGTGCCACATCAGCGAAGACTAAGTCAAAAGTGGCCTTGGGGGCCAAAACTGCCAAAGATTCAATACATAAGGGGCTGTTTTGTATTTTAATTAGTTAGGGGGCAAAAATCGCAACTTTTGAAAAGATAAGGGGCCAAAAGTGCAATTAAGAATTTTCTTTCTATAACCTAATCACCAAAAACAACATTTATTAATGTTGGGTGAACAACCACATTAGCTTCTCTCTTGAAAAACTCAACATGAGAGTTGTTACAACTAAACTTAACTAGAGATTGACATTTCCTAATGATAAAACCAAATTCAGAAACATTATTATTATTTATTGGAGGCATCACTTACAATCTTAGAATCAGCGGTAAAAATAACATTATCAATTTCAAGCTCTTTGGTCCAGCAAATTGCAGTGAGTACTGTCTTCGTCTCGCCAACCAGCACAGAGAGGATAGGCTCCAACCAAGTTGTTCTTGCTCCAACGAACAATCCCATTTCATCTCTAATACATATGTCTATCCCGACTTTATTCGAATGTGATGAAAAAGATGCATCCACGTTGTACTTTAAGAGACCATGCAGAGGGCTTGTCCACTTAATGTTATTGTGCTCAACACTCACCAAGTCATTTCTTCTACTACCTCCACAGGCTGCCATCAACTCTTCTAATAACAACATTGTTGGACATTAAAATTAAAAATGCCTCTATTTTAAAAAAGTGGTTGGACTCATATTGTTAACGAGCTTTAATTGAGAACAATCTAGTTTAAGAGAACCTAATTTTAAATCTTGACTAAAGCAATTATTGATCATATTTTATTTACCTCCTAACAAAACTCTAATTTATAGAATCTCTTTCCCTTAAAAATTGAACGGTTAAGACACACAAAAAAAAAACTTCTCTTCTTTTTCTTTTAATATCCCACTTTTTTTTAAAAAGGCTAAAA
>Ga0228710_1008062_pt1 | contig 15281 bp, 8 predicted proteins | sample MedpolnodulmetaG_FD_177995 | JGI IMG/M metagenome (GOLD analysis project Ga0228710, IMG submission 177995) | Root nodule microbial communities from Medicago polymorpha collected in Santa Monica, California, United States - pink nodules | ecosystem: Host-associated > Plants > Roots > Nodule...
CATTCCATTATTTCATGGCATATGTGAGTTAGAGAGTATGTTGCTAGCATAGTGTAATGAATGCTAATGACTCTCCCTGGAGATGTAAGTTGGATTAGATATAATTTTTGCCATACCATCTCTAATATATTTGGCTGTACACCAAAACTTTATTTAACATTATAGTGAGCTCAAATTACAACATTCAAATTGAGCACATATTCATCCACAACATGTGTCTCAAATAGAAACACTATATGGAACACCTTTTCCTGTTACACCAGGCTCTGATGTTGGCTTCAAAAGCTCATAAGGCAAAATTCCAGCACCATTTCTATTCCTCAGATTCATATTAGCATTCCTCTCATCTATTATACCTTCAAGCTCCATCAACCTCCCTTTAAACTTTTCAAAAGCAGCTTTAATCATTGGTTCCTCTTGCCAAGCCGGCTCAATCGTTTCTCCAAGATATTCCTCATCCGGCGAATGACTAGACAAAATATCTAATACAGTCATCACTGTCATCGCTTGAATTTGCGAAGGGAAACATTTCAACAATGTCACTTCCGGTTTCTCGAAGAAAAGTTCCCATTCGCCGTCTGAAGGGTCTTCTGTAGGCATGTTGTTTCGTGCAATGGCCGGTCTATTAGGAAAATATCCAGCATAAGTATACTGACCAAAATTCACCGCAGCATGATGCCCCGATGTAATCCAAACAATGGTCGTCACTATTTCGACAAGATCATCATTTGTTTTCAAATTAGGCCACCAAGGTTCGTCTTTTTTGTCGCCGTGACCAACATTTCTAATCTCATCCCACCATGCTTGTAATTCTTTATCCGACTCAACATTTCTCGACTCATTGTTGTAGTAATGGTTAACATAATCAGTGACCCAAGATTTGATAGTATCCCAAAGAACAAGACCATCATTTGCATAAGGGTAATCCTCTATCGCTAGTTTTAGGCCATGTGGAGCATTTGGATCTTTTTCTGCTAGTCCTCTATGAATGAGGTCATTTGGAAGGGCTTGCAAGTCAAATTGCCAATGTTGATCATAGGCTATTGAACTTACCAAGAGTGAGAGTTGTTTGGGAGTGAAACTACTCTCAATTATTCCATCTGCATTTACAAGTGCTTCACGTGCAAGTGCATTGATTTCCATTGTGTATCTAAAATGTGGAAGTAATAGTTTGTAGATTGGATGCATTGCACTTAGTTGTCTGTTTGTTGCTATAATGTAAGGCTCTGTGGCACAATGAGTTCTCAACCTAAACAAAAATGAAAATCAATTAAGGATTAGAAGAACATGATTTTATTTTTTTGACTTGGAAAAATATATCATTAGAATACGTCTAGTATCGAATCGAAAGCCAAGACGGTTTATTCTTTCATACCAGTGACTAACAAGTTGATGGTATCCAGAGTCATGAGCAAGGACATGAGCTTTGGCAAGCCTCCAAAGCCAAACACCAGTTGAATGCCAAGTAGGTGTGAAGACTTGCCTCCATTCTGGCTTTCCGCCAATTGGTGGCCGAGCTAGCTCGATCGCCAATGGTCTCAATGTGCTGTCTTTGTTCAGAAAGAACAATGTCCTTGATCCATACAATGTCGTGCCTTCAAGTTTTCTAACTTCCTCGACCAATGGCAAGAAAAAATCGTAGTAGTCTAGGATGAACAACCTCTTCTGTTTTATGGCCTGTCATTGAATTGTTTAAATTGCAAAAGTTTAGTAACAAAATTAACACTAAGTAAAAATATACTTAGTACCATTAAATGAAAACATACCTCTTCAACAGTAGCATATCCTCTGATTTGTTGCTCAATCATTTCAGTGGTTATTGCTGATTCAGCAGGACCATAAATTTTAGGGTCAAGTTTACTTTTCAATGGCCATTCCTACATGACACAATTTTTTTGTTGCTAATTATCAATTGCTATTTTCTTTAGTATATTTTCAAATAAAATTGGATTTTATATAAATAAATAAATAAATAAAAAGTGACATAGGCTAGTAGTATACCGTGACCAATTGGATGCAACAAGGATTAAGACCTGCTATTGTCTGTCTTCCAAATTCTTCATCCCTAAACCAAAAGAATCTGTCCTCTGCCATATTCAAATCGGGGTAAAGAATTTTGTATAGGAAATCAATGATCGGGGTTCAAACCTTTGTTAAAAAGAAAATATTAGCGTACCAATTAATATACTAATCTTTGTTTGTAACAAAAAATATCTTACTGTCCATTGTGGCGGGAGTCTCGAAACGGAGAATGTCATTCCTAGCCTCATTGACAAGCCTGACCAACCTTGGCAACACAGACGCAAGAAACCCTTTCTCGGCTTGAGGAGGCAAGTTAAATCCTCGTTGAAAAGGTCATCTATGGCTGAGAAAAGAGGGAATCCAAGATTCTTGTCCACTACAGCTGTTTTCACAACCGGTAAAAGCGCGTGGAAAGCCGATTGTAAGGTATTTGCTGAAAATGAGAGTTGCTTTAATTCTGAGAAGGATTCGTCCCTCGGAACATAGACATTGTTACTTCTTTTCTCAGACAGTGGATCTGTTCATGCAACCGAGTTATATTATTAATGTTAATGCAATTTTCTTTTAACGAGAGTTTTAACACTGCTGCATTTTTAGGCAGCTAACTCTTAGGTATAGTGTTAGACCTACCTGTATCGCAACGAGGTCTTCCAGTTCTACAACGCCTAGGATATGGATGTTCTTTGCCACCAAGAACAGGTCGCTTGAGTTCGGGATCGCTGTCTGGATCACCGAGGTCATTATACACATCGTAATCGTATATTCGATCAAAGCTCTTGCGTTCGCCTTGTCCATTGCCTCGTAAAGTTTTCAGTTCCTCTTCTCTTAATCTTATCAATCCTTCTGGTGTTTCAGATGGTAAATATGACTGTTCAAAAGAGAAGAATTGATTAGGCAGTGCAAAACATGCATACAAATCTACATGTACACCTCATAACTTAAATTGTACGTGTAATTGATAACATGTAAAAAAAAAAATTGATCTTCATTGAGAACATGCATTTGTGACAACAATATATATTAATTTTACTCAGAAATAGGGGTGAAATCTCACTTGGTGAAATTGGTATCTTGCTCTTTATTGTTATAATATAAATATTTAAATGTTTTAGACCAATTAAACAAGTACATGGCACTGATAGGATAATATTTATGATCAATAAAAATGACAACGTTTCTCATACCAATTGACTTGACATCAATCAAAATCATTTGTTTGACTTTCATCCACATTTTGTTTATGAATAAATAAGAATTTGTCCAATAAAAATACCTTAAGTTTTTTTTTCATTCATGTTAATCTTTCAATTCTCTAGGAAAAGAGACTTTGGTAAAATCAAAGTTCAGTAAAAAGATAAGTAAAATTACCTCAAGTTTTCTAATTTATGACAATATTTTAGACTCTTTTTTGTACTCTCAGTGTACTTTTATTCTTTATCTATTGTTTTAGTTTTCATATCAATTTTTAGAATTTTTTTATATATCTTTAGTAGTTCCAGAAATTATTTCAATAATAATTGTTTAAATAAAATGTCACGTTTTAAACAATCCTAAGCTTAGAAATTTAATGTGATATGCGACAACACACACTACCTTTTTTTTTTTTGCGAGACCTGACCACTTGTAGTGTACTACACTATTTTTTTGTCCTTTGTCATGACCACTTGCACTACTCTACTGTTTTTTTTGAAAGGACCAATTTATACTATTCCTAACTTTAAGATTTTTTTGCTAAAAAAATCGGACAATGATAAATTATTATTAATAATAATGATACAAAAAACCCCATAAAATAACCAATGATTCATAAAAAAAAAATGCATGGCTATCAATTTTATATGGCTCTTCAAAATTTGATCACATGTTCTATAAGTTTTAGACGTGTTCTATAAGTTTTTAATCAGTCAAGCCAATTTGATTAATTTGATCAAATAATTAATTAATTTTAGTTTAATATGAGTTTATTTTTAATGATATATATTTTTGAAATTGAATTTGGTATCCCGAACTTTAAGACACTTGCACAATGTGCATTAATCACTTGTGCTAGACATTGATGTGTACATATTTTTTAATGAAATAATGTTCTAATTTAATTTCTATAAAGTATATATTATATTATGGAGTTAGGATAATGATGAAACCTTGTTGGAAAAAATAACCCTCTTATCAGGGTTATCATACTTGGAATGAACCCATGATTCACAAGAAAAATTCACAGGACCAGTGAGAAAACCATCAAGAACAATATGCTTTATAAACATTTCCCTTCTATGCTCATTTTCCACAAGAACTGCACCAATATCTCCAAAACTTCCTGGTACTTCAAATTCAGCCTCATATTTAATCTCTTCCACTGATCTATCCGTCTGGTGGACGTAACCTTTGATTCTTTCCTTCTCCAATGTTGTCTCTTTTTGAACCAAAAACAAGGGAAAAATACAAGTAATTAAGGTCCATATTTTTTTTTGTTTGGTACATAATTAATGTCAATTTTAACATATACGTACTATATTCATAATTTTGTATTTATATTACAGATGAAGTAGATGCTGGTCCCCAAGAAAAACAACGTTCGGCTAAATTTCTTACTTCTACCAGATAAGGTATAATGGTATATGAGGTTCGTAAACCAATACTATCACTTAACAAACAAAATATTATTTTCACGACTAAGTACAAGATGTGACAAGAGGCCACGAATAATTATAATCTGACAAAAACTCATTTGTCAACAATCCAATAATCAATTACCAAATGAAAACACTCTCTCAAAAAAAAAAAAAAATACCAAATGAAAACACAAAATAAAAGATTGTGAAGGGTGAACAGTGAACATACTAATTTAAGAAAATAAAGTACTACATACATCGAGTGTCATTTTGTTGATATATTAAGTAAAAGGTTTTTACTTAAACAAACAAGATCGATCATTTTACGTTTTATGGGGAATTGCTCTTTTTTTTTTGTGTCCGATATTTGAATCTTGGACCTTACATATATTATACATTGTCCTTACCTACTGAGTTAAGCTCACGGGGACGGAAATTGCTCATTTGGAAGAGCCGTAACCAATTTTGATAATGTTAGTTATAATTCTTGAATAACTTCCATTTATTTAAATATTAATACAAAATAGTAAGTGACTTGTTTAATAATATTATTTTAAATTTTATTTAAAATAAATAAATCTCATTAAAATAAGAAACAATATTATCTATACTATATATGAAGTGGATAGGAATATTTGGCTGAATTATTCATAATTCCAAATATATTCTTAAACAAATTTTCCTATATTTATGTTATATTGTTGGTGGTATTAAAAAAAGAATTTTTGTTATATTTGTTAAATTACCGTTGTTATTGAAAAAGATAAACATAGTCTTTTTATTTGTTTTTCCTGTTAAACTATTTTATTTACTACTTGGTCCTTTTATAGCGTGTTTAATTGCACTAATATATCCGTTTATCCATTTATGTAACGTGTTAATTGTATAAATATCAATTTTAGTATATACATTGATCAAATATATTTTCTTTCAAAAAAATGATCAAATATTTTTGCGAAATGTGCTTAAAATAAACATTTTTATAATTTTCAATATTTTTTTCTATTGTTGTGTGGTTGTTCCTATTTTAATGGGATTTAACTATTTTTAATTAATAATTTAAGTAATATTATAAAAAAATATAAAACAGTTTAAATAAAGGGTAAAAATGGAAGGAAAAAACACCATAAAACTACGTGTCACCTTTATATATAGTTATAGATAACGTGATTTAACTAATTTTTTTTATTAATAATTTAAGTAATATTTTAAAAAGTATAAAATAATTTAAATTAAATAAAGGTAAAAATGAAGAGAGAAAAAAGACGCCACAAAACTATGTACATTTATATATAGGTATAGTTTTATAATTAGAAAAATGGTTAAATCTCACTAAAATATGAACAACGACACTAAAATAAGAACACTACTGAACCCTATAGAAAAACTTGTTTTTAAGGAACTATGAAAAAAACTTCTTTTATATTCATATTTGCATAAAATACTTAATCGTAGTATATACCAAAATTGATATCTCTTTCTATATGTAAATAAGTGCAGCAGAAACGTAGATAAACGAGTACAAGAGTAGCTGTCTTTCCTCCAGTAATGGAATAAAAGTATAATTATCTTTATAAAAAAAAAAGTAACAAACCAGCTTTATATTCAATTAGTGTTTGGATTAAAGGCGAGTTTGACATAATCACACTATAGTACCTTGACTTTGAAGAAAACTACATTTAAGGGTTTCTTTTGGTATATTTTTTCACATCATTTCTTTATAAAAAGAATCATGATTCTTTCAGCTGTTTTTAACTGTTACATATATTAAAGAAAAATTTCGTAATTTTTTTTAAAACATGGTTCAAATGAGAGACTATTTTTAGTACGTGTTTGGCTTCGCATTGTAGCCTCAATACCCACGTTTGTGGTGGCATTTTTGTAAAAAAAAACGGTAATCAATGTGAAAGTAACAATATTTTTTTTAAGGAAACGTGAAAGTAACAATTGCTATCTTCGTTTCAACACACGTTGGCAGTATGTGACCGCACAAACAAACACATGCTTGGTAGCTTAGCTGAAAAATCATTTTCAATATTTGATTTTTGTAAAATAAATATTTAAATTTCGAAGAACAAAACAAAATAGCTTTAACTTGTTTTTAAAAAATTACAAAAATTATTTTTAAATTAATTTTTGAAGGAAAAAATTAATTTTTAAATTATTGAATATCAAAATTATTTTCAAATAATCCGTAACAAATCGGCCTTGCCTTATTGCTTTAGGAAAAAAAATCGCAATATCATTTTAATTTTGTTAACTTTCAATTACAATTATGTCTCCCTAAAAAAAATTACAATTATGTCTTTTTTCATAATCGTTTGATCTCGATTAGACAATCATAGATTATCGGATTGCACCCACCCCAAATTGCAACCCTTAAGTTAAGAGTGACTTACCAGGGTCTAGCTTGGAGCTAACAAACTCCAAGAGAATTGATTTACCAAACAAATCTGTTATGTCATCAAGCCCTCTTTCTATAGCCATTTCTGAGAAAAGCCCTCCAACTGTTGGTTGAACAGTTACTGTGGCTTTTACTTTTAAAGATTCTTGTTCTATAAGTTCTTCATCACTCAAAGCCACAGCTTTGATTTTGCTGCACTCATTCCTCCTAAACAACCTCCTTTGTTTCTTTTGGTTTATGAACAAAGGCCTTGACGATCCAACATGAAAACATGTTTGGTTACTGCCAATACCATGAAGACATGGCTTGTTCAAGATGAGACAATTTGGCTTTAAATTAATTTGTTGCATAAGCATATTTCTTGCTTCTATATTTTTAGTAGTTTCCCCTTTAACTCTTGCAGAAAGAGAAGTTATGAGAAGAGGGAGAGAAGTTATGGTTATGGTTATGGGATGGAACGTACATTGTTTACAGTCAGATATATTTATATTATCAAAATAGGTATAAAAATTTATATTTTCATTTATAAATATATAAAATAAGTCTAACAACATTTTTCACGTTTGTAATACATTATAAAGGAAATTTTAAATAAAATTATTGATGTGATGTTTTATGTAGGAAATTTTAAATAAAAAGATTAATTTGATCTTTTATGTAATGAATAATGTTAGAAATACACTTCCTCTGTCACATATTAAAAGAATCTTGGAAAAAAAATTGCAAGTATTATATAAGAACAATAGTTTTAGTAGTAAATTTGTCAAAAAATTGTGATATTTTTACATATTTATTCCTACAATTTATTTTTTTTGACAAAATTCCTACAATTATATCGTAAGAAAGAAACATAATATATGTTTTAAATGGTACTTTAAATAGAAGTATTTTTATAAAGAAATCATTAATGCATGTTGATTTTGAAAAGAGTGTTGCATTAAGAGACAAATAAAAGTTTGCAAAATGTCTTATAATCAAGGCAATTACTTTTTCCACCCTATGAGGTTCTCACGCGCCCTATTTAATTTCCCAAAATACCCTTCGGATTTTAAAATTTGAAATCTGGTTCATATTATATATATTGAACCATTTCAATATATATAACCAACATCAACCCCTGTCCCCATTTTACAGTTTTACGGTTTCACTTTTCACTTTCTCTCTTTCCCTTATCCCAAACTCTGAAACCCACAAATTGGTCCAATCTTGGAGTTTTTTTTGCTCAAAATCATCGCATTTGAAGATTCATCAAACAACAAAGTGAAGGTTAGTTCTCATTCCCTCTGCAATCAACCCAATTAGTTCATTTTTTCTTCTTCTAAGAATTGAACAAGTTCGGATTTTAAAATCCAAACTAAATTGTTGCAGTTCGAATTTTAAAATCCGAACTGTACCAGTATGTATTTTTTTTCTTTTTTTATGTATTTATGTTGATTGTGTGTTGCCCTTTTATGCATTTATAGGTATGCAACCTGTTGAGCGCACCAGGGATGAGAGAACAACAATGCATGGTTATGTTAGGATAGAGCTTATGGAGAGAAGGCGAGAGGAGGGTTGAGTGCCCTGGCGTGGGGTTGGCAAGGGAAGGGCACGTCGTCGTGGTGTTGATGTCGAGGGTGTGGCTCAAGGGAAACATCCTGAGCCACAGTACGAGCCTCAGATGGAGATGGAGCAGCAGGTGAAAGGTGATGTTGAGGCTTGGGAGATGGATGATGATAAGCAGTAGCAGCAGCGTGTGCCGGAGCCAGAGTCAGAGGAGCTTGACGACTATCCTGGTGGCCCACACGAATTGACTGTACTGACGAAGTACCATGTTCACGTGGCTAGGATGGCGGCTGATGGAGTGGTAAGACACTACACCTATTATTGTGAAACTTTAATGATTATAAATTGTTGTTAATTTTTGTTATGTATTATTCTGATTATTGTGAAACTAATGTTAATTTTTTGTTTTTAATTTTTGCAGTGGCGAGGCAATTTAAAGTGTGTAAACACTGGGAAGAAGATAGAGGTGACACATGATGAGCAAAACAGGGCTATGATGGCAGCACGGTGGTGGCGTGATGATATGAGAGCCATCGGTCTTCAATGGCGGTAGGATCCTACATTTGCAGAGAGATGGCACGAGGAGACATCGAGCTTCCATCTTCCGTTTGGGGGATGGCAGCGACACTTGATGATGTGTCATGTTTGCTGCATCTCCTCATTGATGGTATGCTCTTGTCCCACGAAAGTATGACAAGGGTTAAGGCTATTAAGATGATGGTGGAACATTTGGGTCTGATGCGGGCGACACATGGAGAGAGGTGAATGATATAAAAGGTGAACATGCATGTTTTATCTACATGAGAAGAATTTTCAAGGAGCGTCTTTTGGAGTAGCAGGATGCCTACAATGAGGATGATGAGCAAGCTCTCCACATATACTTGCTCTACTTGGTGGGTATCACACTTTTCACAGACAAGAGCGCCCGCAATGTGGATGTTGCTTATCTGAAGTACTTCATAGACTTGGAGCTTGTCGTTGGATATGCATGGGGAACTGAGGCTCTTTCACACTTGTACAGGGAGCTTAACAATGTCTCCCATAACTAGATTACGCCTCTATCAAGTTACTTGTCTTTGTTGCAGGTATAAATAAAAAAGTATGCCTGTTTATTCATCTGTATGTCTTAATTGTTTGTATATTTATATATGGTTGTCTTTATTGCAGGCTTGGGTATTTCAGCACTTCAGGTGTACGGGTAACAAAGATGTATGGCGTGGATATTGGGAACGTCAGCATCCACGCGCCATAATGTATCTACCGCTTAGGGGTATGTCTACACCAAACGAATACAGAGAGCATCTGGATCTGTCGAGTGTTACCATGGCCTCGTATGTTGAGTACTGTCATGCATGTTTGTTTGAGCCGGTCAGCCTTTACTCTGGATGGCTCAAATACGGTACCCGCAAGATGAGATATCTGTTGGAGCAATTGTTTCGCTAGTTTGGGAGCATGAAGATTGTCCCAGTCATCCACATGACAGTGCACCTATTCAGACGACCTTAGTGGAGATCAGCTAACGTTATGCACACCATCTTGATCATGTGCTGGCATATCAGCAGTTGGGGCTCCCTTCTATGCAAGGCGTGGAGGTGGAGCTGGGATACACCAGATGGTTTTATAGCATCTCACATCCACGCATGATTTTTCCATATGAGGATGTTCATGTCTCAATGCCCCAGAGCAGGAGGCTCTTGATTAGATTGTTGTTGAGCAGGATGGAGAGCAGGGCTACTTGGATATGGTCGGAAGGTTGGGCTGTATCAAAGACCATGTCTATGTTTTCATGTCCAATGGTGTGGTGGCGCAAGGGTCTGAGGCATGGGTTCATTTGGAAGGAATCTTGAGAGAGGTTTATGGAGGATAGGTTTATCGTTGTAGGCGTGATGTTGAGGGTGGCAAAGGTTGATTTTATGTTGTTGTTTATTTTATATGGTTGATGTAACATTTGGATATGTTGTTGATTTTATGTTTAAACATTTTATGTTGTTTTGTAACAATTGGATAGTTTCCATTTTAAATTTAATGTTGTGAAACTTGTGTTGATTCTTATCGTTTATATCATGTTATATCTTGAATGCATGTTTGTGTCGTTTTGAAGCAATTTTAAGTGCCAAATGCATGTCTCAACCAAAATAGATCAGGTATGTCTCTATGCTGATACATTTCGGATTATATAATCTGAAATGTATTTTTAAGTTTCGGATTATATAATCTGAAATGTCTCCTTTTTCCTCCAAAGGTTGACATTTTATGGGGTGTTTGACACATTTCGGATTATATAATCCAAAACTGACTAAAAGTGTTCAGATTATATAATATGAATTGTTCCAATGCACTTCAAGATCAAGGTATTTCAGGGTGCTTCATGATCCAACAGTGTTTGGATGTTTCAGATTATATAATTTAAAACTAGTTCGGATTATATAATCCGAACCAAGAGTATTTTTGGGAAAAAATAAATAAGGCGCGCAAGAATAGAATAGGGTGGAAAAAATAATAGTCTATAATTAAATATGGAGATCCATGAAACGCATATAGGACCCAAATAATTTGGTGTGACACTTACGAATTTGGATTAATAAAAGAAAGTGTGTTTGGAAACTTTCCTTCGAACATTTTTTTTTTACATTCACTCCCTTATTGAGTTAAACTCATGTGGATCTCACGCTTTGGAAATTGATATCAAATAAAGTGGTGAGACTCACATTGATTTCACTCGATAAGAGAGTGCGTGTTAGTTTTATATCTTTCTTTTTAAAGCTTTTCTGGTCAAGCTACATCTAACCCTAATTTTTTTCCTCCCTTTCCGACGCAATAAATTCCCACATTTGACCTTCTCATATCTTTATCACGCAATAAATGTATCTAAACCCCTATAATTAGGTTTGACCTTCTCATTTAAAGGAGATTACCCTAAATTTTTCCCTCCCTTTCCAACGACATAAATTCCTTTTCTTTTAGTGCAAATAAATGTGTTTTAATTGTCCATTTGAATATACAAACTCGATATAAATGTGTACTAATGACATTCAAACCATTTTTGGAAGTTATATAACAAAATAATTAATTAGCATTGGAAATAGACATGCACATTAAGTATCATTATTAGTGATGAATGCCTATGAGGAACACGAAAGAAATGAGCTTAATGGACAATTGACTTATTTCAAGTACTATATATACACACATTGAGATTTGTTTTTCCATAACAAGAAAGATATCACCCTTTACATAAGAGGTAGCCATGATGGATAGCCAATCTGCCGTAACTGTCACAAAATTCCTCATTCATTGCCAAAGAGGTTTTTTTTCCTCAAAAGATGTTATCTTTATTTGCATTTTCGTTTTCATATGAGTTGAGGTTTTGCTATTGCTTTCTGATGTCTTTTTACGATTTTTCCGTTTACAAATATGGCTTTATGAGAATATGAACCAACAGATCCACCTTATATTCATCTCTTGAGGCTTAAATGACCTACCTATCACGTATAGTATCATCCAAAAGAGATATGTTTGATAACATACCTGATTTTGTAAAGACAGTGTTTGTCATATTTGCTATCCTTTGTTCATGTTATGTAGCACTTGTAAGAGAAAAAAATGTTATGAATAAATCATTCCTATTAAGATTGTAAGCCAGGCACAAAATTTGTTTGAGTTTAATGTATGATTGCTTTTAAATATTTACACTTTTAAGTTGTAGTATCATGTTTTGTTGCAACTGATGAGTTTTTGAAAAGGACTTGCAATCATTGAATTTTTTTAAAAAAAAAAAAATCTCTTCTTTTGTATAGCTTAAGGAATTGTTTTACTTCTTTTATCTTATTTTTATCCCTAAAAAAAAACTTCTTTTATCTTATTTTTGAATTGCTGGATTATCTACACTTTAGTGAGTTTACATTATTCTTAGACCAATTATAATGAAACCTACAAACTATTTTATGCAAGTTTTTATGGTTGTGAATAGTTTATGGAAAATCTAATGCTTATTCTTTCTCTTTTCTCTATTATTCTGTTTGTTAAAATTGAAGAGGTTCTTGCTTTGCAATGCTTAAAGGGGTTGATATACCTTTTTGTTGTTTGATTGATTTTTCATTTTTGTTCCCTGTTGGTTCTCCAAACAAAATTGTTTATATAACTTTTGAATTGATATTGACAGCACCATTGAGCATCAACGTCAATCCTAACAACGATAAGTATATCGACACTATGAAATTTATATATAGAATATATCACACTGAATTTAATACCAATGTTGTATGTTATTTAATCTTTGTTGTATCAACCTTATGTAGTTGCTTCTTTCTTTCTTTATTACATTGTTTCTCATATGGATGTTGTGTATCCTACTAAGTCCCGGTTTTGCTAATAATTTTTGCTATTCTTAAATACTATTTTCGAAATCGTTTTTAATGTGCTATTTTTTAATACTACAAGTTTTATTGATTACTACACTAACCATATGTATGGTTACTTGAAACACTAATCATATGTATGATTACTTGAAGTTAGTCGTAAATTTAACCCCTTTGAATCAGATCTATATTCGAAGAGAGTTTGCAATCATCTCATCAAAATTACATTAGTCAATCATTACTTGAGAAATAATAGTGATGTTTGAAACTATATAATTTGGATTCCAATTTGCTTTCAGACAAATGAACATTTTGATAGGTTACTCTTAAATTAAGTTCAAGAATACTAATGTATGTATAATTTGTTCACTTATAAAGAGGAATTTTAACTTATCACGTTCATGAAGCTATACAAAAAAGTTTTGTGTGTTTGCAATGCGGTTTAGATCACTTTTAAAGACAAAACTCAACCGATCCACTATGTTATTTAATTTTAGTTTGGTTTCGTTTAGGATGAACCATTCAAAAAAGGATTTCTTATGTATTTTAATGCGGTTTAATTTGGATCAGTTATAATGCGGTTTAAAAACAATGAGCACATGTAAAATAAATAAGTACATATAGATATATACTTATATATATTCGGTGCAAGCAGTTTTCATAAAAGGACATCTAGATTCAGTTTTTTTGTTGTCAACTTAAAGAAGGGAGGCAAAGATAATGATCTACCAGGTTATATAATTGCTTTTAACATGTATTATTAACTTTGTACTCTAAATAATTAGTTTTTATTCAGTTTTTTAAACTGCAATTTGACCATATTTTTTAATCAAACTTTAATTATTGTGGCAATTTGTCCTTATTTACCATTTTCATTTTTTATATGGCTATAAATTGGGTTTACTCTAAATTAGGTAATATTTCTTATTTTTCTTTTTTATTATAAAATGCAAGCAAATCATTTTAATAAATTATGTTTTCAAATACGTTACAAATTTGGTACGATTCATATGTCGTTGAAGGACATATTAAGGCACATTTCATCGCTACATTGTATATCTAATAAGAATTTGTCTAACATGTGCAACATTGCACATGTTAAAACAATTAAAAGTAAAAAAAAATTGAACAATATATTTTTAATTAAAAAATTGTATATTTAATATAAAATGTACGTTTCAATACAAACTTACTATTTTGTTTAAAAAAAATACAAAGTTATTATTTTAATCTTCTTAATATGTGCAAATTTGCACATGATGGAAACAATCATCTAATAATCACATTTGTGTTTTTCGATAGACACATATATGACACAAGTCAAATATTACTTATTGATCATTATAACACGGGTCGAAAGTCGGGTGTATTTTTATGCTAGACAAACTAATATTTATTTTAGGGTTAAATATGTTTTTATCCCTACAAAATTACAAGCTTTCAAGTTTAATCCCTACAAAAAATTTATTCACTTTTAACCACTATTTGTATTTTATAGAGACTATTTTGGAGAACTAAATATATATGTTTTTTGTAAAATGTTTTTAAAGTATAGACTATTCTTACAAATTACAATATCATGGAGAACTAAATTTACCAGTAAAATTTTGTAGGGACTAAACTTGAAACTCGTTATTTTGTACATGGGATAAGATGTAAATAGCTGGGATTTAATGTAGTACTTTTAATCTGACTGTTTGTATATGAGAATCACCGGTTTAAATATGTTTTTACTGACGAGCACTCTGCAAATAAACTTTTAATTTAGTATGATTGAAGAATTGCCTTATTATCTAAAGGATTTGGTTTATGCCATGTATCGATGCTAATACTCTATTTTAATAAACCTACAGTTATATGTAAATATGGTATATATTACAAATTATTTTTTCAAATACTAGCTGGGATAAGTGATTATGTTAGAACACATTTAAAATAGAACACATTACGCTCGTTCTAATTATTAAAAAATAAAAATAATATGGAGTTAGAACGAATATCTACTATTGCTAAAAAAAAGAATGAATATCTACTAAAACGTAACGTTGTGGTATATTTGACCCATATAGATTTTTGAGGTCATATGAAATATAACACATTACACTCGTTATAATTTTACAAAATTATTTAATATGATAAATATATGTTTTATATTTATATAATTTAAATACATTTCAAAGAAAATTAAAACTTATTTCAACTTCACACTAATTAAAATTTAACTATGTTCTTCACTTAACCAAAATTTAACTTTCCTCCAACTCCTTAAATCTACGTATAGACTTCAACTATGGCTTTCAAAATTTTATTAATATTGATATAATATGGAATCCATTAATC
>Ga0228710_1008064_pt1 | contig 15275 bp, 12 predicted proteins | sample MedpolnodulmetaG_FD_177995 | JGI IMG/M metagenome (GOLD analysis project Ga0228710, IMG submission 177995) | Root nodule microbial communities from Medicago polymorpha collected in Santa Monica, California, United States - pink nodules | ecosystem: Host-associated > Plants > Roots > Nodule...
GGTCTCCTGCGTATTCTTCTTTCAGATAATCCCAAATTTCTTTCGCCGTTTTGAGAGTCATGACTCTGGTAAAGACGGTTTTTGAGACACCGGAAAATAGACATGCTTTTGCTTTTGACTTCTTGGTCTTTTTTTCATTGTGGTTTTTAATCTGAGCCATGGTGGGATTGTCTGGAAGCAGAGGAACATCATAATCTTATTCCACAGCTTCCCAAAGATCTAAAGCATCTAGGTAGGCTTCCATCCTCACAGCCCATAGATCATAGCTTTCAGTTTCACCATCAAAAATAGGAAGAGCAACGTGTGAAAAACTTGTTTCAGCATTCATCTCACAGATCCCGTAAGAAAAATGCTCTGGTACCAATTTGTTGGTTATTTGAGGAAATATAGTGGTTATAACAAGAATGAACAAAGAGAAAATATGATGCAAAAGGCTTGTATATTATTTAGCAGGAAAGACTGGTGTACTTATACAGCCATAAGGAAAGTAGAAAGGCAAATACGTTGCCACTAATTAACATAACTGATGCCTAAATAAAAGGAAATCAAATCAGCCACTTAATCTTTATTGCCTAGAATTTAGGAGAATTAAAACTGACTGAGAAGCTTCAAGGGTCATTCATTAAACAGTGTTTGATTCCTGAACCGACGATGATGTCAGTGGTGGCAATTGTGTGCTGTACGATGATTCCTGTACAATTTGTGTGTTGTACGATGATTCTCACATGATATTTTAAAGTTTAAATACTTAAAAATATTAAGAACCTGTATCGACATCATTTGTCGGTGACATATGGTCGGTGGAGCGAAGCACTTATCGAGATTGTGGTGCTTTTCATTGAGATTTGAACTCAAGACGGCTGGTTGATTCGGCCACTTTTATTTTTAAAGTGATAGCAAATACCCGCATAGTGAGGTGAAGTTTGATATTGTCGATCATTGCTCCTCTTTGGAAGCGTCGATAGTGATCTATAAAGATTATAATATTAACTGAATACAATTAGTTGAAATGTATTATATCCGATTGTCCCAGAGGAAGATTGCTGCGTCGGGCCAATTTGTCTTGGTGACGAACCCGGATGTATCAATTTTCTGTTGTTGGATGTTCAAATGTAGAAGCTTTTTGACTTTGTGTACGATATTGTTGCTTCTGAACGGACGATGATATCGAACTGCTACTGTCAAGCTTTGTTCTTAGATTATGTCTTCTATGAAACCGACGTGACTTTTTGGTGTCATGTAGGATAATGGACTGTCTTTGATGGTGTTCGTGTAATTGAGTTGTCATATGAGTGAGTAATAGTGTTGTGGCTTTTTCTGTCATGTGGCCTGTGTACAGGATTTGAAGGTTGAAGTCTCTATAACTTGAGTTTTTCTTGCAAACTCTTGCAGTTGCTAGCAAGACCGTTCAAGGGTGAATGGAACCTTTGTAGTAGAAAGTGTTTTTAACCTTGTGTACAAGCTCTTGTATATGGTCCTTCTAGTTGGTTGACAGAAGTTGGAATTTTGATGACATTAATTATGTCAAGCTTATCCATGCATGTAAAAGAGAGACTATTTGAAATATTATGTATCAACTAAAAATTGTGACAACATATTAAAATGTGATAAATATATATAACTCATGCAATCAAGCAGTGGTTAAGGAATTGATCACAAGATTTGAAATGTCAGTTTTCTTTTTATTGCATAATTTTTATCATTATGCCTCGGGAGCTTATCAATTTCTAATTGAACGCAGTTAGCTCTTAATTACACATATCCTTGAATCTGATTCTGTGTTAAATATTATTCTCAACCTATATGATTGAAAACAAATGTTAAAGATATGAAGAACCTAACCCGACAATAATGTCGGAGATGTTTGGTTGGTGCGAAGGACCACTTGGATATTCTTGGAAATTTCGGGTCATTGTTGCGTTTAGACAATGTTGACCCTCAACTTTAAGGTGTAAAGAGTTCTAGATGACGATGGTGATCCTCTGTGGAAAATTGACTGTTGAGAACGAGTCCAGCCCTTTTGTCGGTCGACTCGGAATGGCACATGCTCTTTGATTCAGGCTGCGGAATCAAGAGATAAGACTGTACCTGCTTAGAATCAACACCGATGAGTTCGACCATCGATATTGTGAGCACACGTTTTCAGGGCCTTATTGTCTATATGAGTTTGAACACGAATATTATTTCAACATAAAGATCCATTTGTATTATATATGTAATCATGTTACGAAGTGGAGTGTATTCTTCTGTAAAGTCTTTATAGATAAATATGGTAATTATTCAGACATATAAAATATGTAGTATAAGATATATGATCATGAAATTGAAATGGAGCATAGTATTGATGTCACCGACGGTTATGCATTGCATGATATGATATGGCGGTAGTAGTTTTAACATAGATGTTGTGTCACTCATGTTGAATTAATTGAATATACCATGAAAGTAAATAATAGGAAATTGTACACCTATTTGTTAGCAGGTTGGTCATAATCCACTCGTGGAAATTGGAAAGAAATGAGCGTATTCTTTCTCTTTGAGTGAATTCCTCTATATCTTGACGAAAGCATATTGTGATCCACCGTGAGTGTGATTGGATTAGGTAGTTTTATTCTTTTGAAGAGAAAAGACAGGGAAAACTAATTCCCCACAATCGGCATCACTATTCAAAACAAACAGAATTTACACGAGGAGAATAAAGATACTCACAATAGTGGTGAATGGATAGATGTAGGTGTACTGATCGTTGATGGTGGTGCTCCGAGAATGTGGTGGTTGTAACCCCGTTGAGGAGAAGGGGGGATGTTGCACCCACATGTGCTCCGACGTTCAAGTCAATGTATGAGCAAGGGTGAGAGTGAAGTCTAGAGATATACATTGTCGCACTGATTTTCGGATATCAAGATATTAAGTAGCGTTGACTCGCAAATTTAGGATTCACCACCGATCTTTCATTTTTCCAACGGAAAAGGGAGAAGTTCGAAAAAAAACTCTATTTTTAAGAGATCAAAAGTCCGGGGGTTGGTTATGCAAAGGGAAGGTATTAACACCCTAAACGTCTATGGTATTCCATAGGAAACTCTTGTTTTTAATTATCTTGTGCTAAATTATTATTAACTTGTAAATAAAATGCCTAAGTGGTCTAAGTGTAAATGAATAAAGAAAATATTTTTGTCATTTTTTATTGATTTGGAAAGACAAAGTATTTTGCCTACATACCCGAAGCGGGATCAAAATCATGTAGTTCGGGGTAAAAAACCGAGTGATTGGTTATGGTTGATTTTAAAGTTTGAAAAAGTTTTTTGAGAGGATAAGAGGCCGAGATGGCATAGAAGAATAAAATTTGATGCGATTGTTTTAAAAAAAGTTTTTAAGAGGATAAGAGGCCGAATTGGCATAGGAAAATAAAATGCAATTTAATTTTAATATGAAGAAAGAACCAAGTCTAAATATGGTTAAGATTGATTAAAGTTTGATTTGGAAAAAGAAAGGAATCACTTGGGTTAAAGCCCAAGGTTTGTTAATAAAATATATTTTTGAGTTTTGCATATTTGAAAGTTTTTTGGAAATTTGATTATTCTAAATTAAAGTGAGCTAATTAAAGTGTAAAAAGTCTAGGTGTAACGGAATAAAATAAAGCACGGAGGGTTTCACAAAGGATGTTGGATCCAAAGTAAAAGTGTCATTTCCTTGGAATTAACCTAAAATAAACTAGTTGTTTGACTTTAAAGTCCTTAATTTATCCTTGATTTATCCCTAATTTGTGTCTAATTGATTTTGGTCTTGGTTTAGGTCATGACATAAAGCGGAATAAATAAATGTGTGTGTGTCGGTGTGATATTCTCATTTATGTATTTACATTGTTCCTAAATACATTCTAAGGTCTCAATAATATAAATGACAAGAAAATAAAATGTATTTACATTATTCCTAAGTACATTCTAATGCTTCAATAATATAAATGACAAGAAATAAAAATGCATGAGATGATTATAGTCCTAATAAGCATAAAAATAAAACTAAATAACAAATAAAAGCAAATAAAATAAACTAGCTATAAACAAAAAAAATGAAATAAAAATAAACTAAACTAATGTAGGTAAATAAATTAGAGAACTAAATAAAAATAAAAATGCAATAATAAAATAAATAAACAGTAAAATAAACAACTAAAAAAATAAAGTGTTTTGAAAAGAAGAAGAAAAAATTTTAAAGGAAAAGGAGGGTACGGAATTAAAACTGGGGGTACAGTAGTAAAAAAGTAGAGCATCCATATCATATATGATATGGACCGTCTGATCAATCAGAGCATCCAGATCTGATCATAGAGAGACAAGATCTCAGCCACTGGATCTAGATCAAGGGTGAAAGAAAAAAGCATACAGGAAGAAATAAAGGAGTCATACACATAGTAAAGGAACAGGGAACATCCTCGCCTGTCAGATCCAAGATCTGACGGTCTAGCCCTGAAAGCGCGTGGGATAATAGTGGACCAACAAGTACATAACAAAGTTTAAAAAAAAAAAGGTATAAATTCGGATTTGGCCAAAAAAAACTCCATAATTCTTACTCCCTTCTCTCTCTAAGTCTAAAATTTAGAGAGAGAAGCTCTGAACTTCTCCCTTCTTCTCCGTTCCACCTTCGAGTTGTTTCCAGATTCCGGCACAGTGGTTGCCGGCCCAACAGGGCGGCGCCACAGTGCCAGAGAACTTAGACACCTTTTTTTAAAAAACGTTTAACACATTTTGATATCCTTTTTCATCCTTAACATGAATCTAAGCTCGAAATTCAAAGAAAACGAACGGAAGAGAGTAGATCTAACATTTAAGTTACGAAAAAATGAATTTCTTCCTTCCCTTATTTTCTTTCGGCTTTCGAAAATATTTTTTAAAGATGGGCCAATAGAACAAAATGGATCTGAGATTTTGAAAACAAGAAGAAACTTTCTACCTTATCTCTACTCTAATCTTTAATTCGGTTTCCTTGTGAGGATTGGTTGTTGAATGATATTGTTGAAGCTTGTGATGTTATTACTATATTAGTGTACGAAAATATATATATTTTGCAGGTTTTTGTTTTTTTTTTAGTGTTAATTGTTGTTATTTGTGCATCTGGAATCGATATTGTTGGTTTTTTTTGGTGTTGTTGAGGAATTTGATTTTTTAGGGTTTGTTGATCTTCAAAGCTGCAGCCAGGAAACCTTGGGATGTGTGTCTAAAAAAAATATGAGCCAATGATTGAGGGTTTAAACAGTGTTGTTTTTTAGGGTTTACTTGCAGGTGTACCATGGGCTGGAAGAAAGGTGTTGTACAATGAAAATGGTTCCTGCAGATGAGGTGTCCCTAGACTCTGCGGTGTATGAAAAGGATGAAAATGCCCCTGGCTGGGCTGGACCTGACTAGACTTGGACCAAATTTGGACAAAAAGGACTTTGGACAATTAAAAAAACAAATTAATAGAAATAAATAAATAAATAAGTAAAAACAAAAAAGCCTAATAAAATAAAAGAAAAAATAAATAAGGTAAAGTAAAATAAAAAATAAACATTATTACAAAAAAAATGTATAAATAAGAATAATAAAATAAAAATTAATAAAAAACTTAAAATTGTCGCTTCAGAACCAAAAAATTAGGTATTTTAAAATACCTCTCTGCCGAAATTTCGTCTGAAACGACAAAACTTTTCAGTTTTAAAAGACGAGTAAAATTGAGCTTTAAACGGTCAAAAAAATGGGGTATGACATACATACCTTGTGATCTTGTCAAAAACCCTTTATATAGGGTTGAGGAGACCGTTATGTGGTGATGGTGTGATAATGGGGCAGCCGTTATGAAAGGGAGCCCATAAATGTGGTAAATATCGACATTATTATTCTTTCTCATTAACAATTTGTTAATGACATGTTGTAATTGGGTTAGAAGAGTTGGGCTAATGTTCAAGCGCTGAAAGAGTGGGCATTTATCTTTTGGAAGAGTGGGCATTTATCTTTTGGTGGTTGTATGATTTTTTTAAAAATCTATCATGTCTTCTCTATTGGTCTATTTCATTTCTTATTTAAAGGCCCCCATATGTATCATCTCTTATCATGAATCTTTGTAAATGTTTTTTCTAGGAAAGGCCTGAGTGCGAGGAAATTAGGAAAATCATGTGTATTAGCTGGGATTCGATTTGTTTGAATAAGGAGAACGAAGAGTTGGATAGTTTATGGTGTAAGGTGTTGGTGGCTAGATACAGTAAGAGTGAGGGCAAGTGAGGGAGGGTGGGAGGTTTGGTTCAACTTGGCGGAGACAATTATGCGGTGTGCATGGTAGGTATAGGGTGACTATGGGGAGGTGGTTCGATGATAACTTGGTGAAGGTGGTGGGAGATGCCACTAGGATGTTCTTTTAAACATATATGTGGTTGTAGGGGGGACGTTATGTGATAGCTTCAGGTGGTTGTTTGACTTGGAGAATAATTAAAATATTATTTGGATCAAAGTAGTTCATTTGAAGGTGTTTGTTTTTGTGGGACGTCTTCTTCAGAATCGGTTACCTACGGTGGATAACCTGATTAAGTGTTGTATTCTTTAACAAAATTTGAATGGGTGTTACAGGATGTGGTGCACCAAAAAATGTGAATCATTTATTTTTTGAATGTGATTTTTTATTTATTTTATCTTTTGACTATTTACTTCAGCAATGAATGAGAATTATTTTAGTGAGCCCTCTAAATTTGATTGACTATAGTCTTCACTTTAGTGCTTTAGGAGGTTTTTCAAAATAAATTCGAAACGTGTTGCATGTTGTGTGGTTGGTGTGTGTCTGTGTTATTTGAAAAGAAAGGAATAATTATTGTTTTATGCAAAAGAAGGAGTCAATTTCTTCTTGGCTTAAATACAACTTTGACATTTATGTTTCACAATCTAGCGATTTTAACCCCCTATACAAATACAAAATAATAACAATTTTGACCTTTAAGTTTACCTTTTTTTTGCAACTTTGACCCAGTGATCTGATTTTAACCCAGACAAGTCAATGCACACGTGACACCTCACTTAAGTGAGTAGGATGACATGCGTGTATTTATTTAATTAAAAAAATGAAAAATGCAAAATCATATTATCTAAAATAAAATAAATGAAAAAAGGAAATTAAAACACAGCACAACACAAACACAATCTCCAACAATCCCCTTTTCTTCATCAAACAGAACCCAAATCAAAAAGCTTCCCATGGTGATTGAGTCATGTATCAATATAGTAATGTTGTTACTCCAGAATCTGCAATTCCTTCTTCCTCCAGCTCAAGGGAGTTACACTCTATTAATCAGCTCCATACAGTTGACACTGAAGGTACGGATAGAAAATCATGTATGCTATTGATCATCATGCTTTGTAAAGATTTTCCTTCAATGGTTGTTAATAAAGTGCTGATTTGTGACATTTTCCACCATTTCAACTATTTAGCCGGAAGGTCCAAATTTGATCATAGGGCTAAGAAATGTGTTTTTCTGGGGTATCAACCACATACAAAAGGTGCCATTCTTTATGATGCTCTTAGAAAACAAATATTTATTTCGAGACATGTAGTTTATCATAGCTCTTTCGCAACAAGGCTAACATTTGCACCACTCAGAGAACCCCTTAGTTACTCTATAGCTAGTCAACATCCTTGTTGGGTGGACGCAATGAATAAAGATCTCCAAGCATTAAAGTCTAACCAAATTTGGATTATCATGGATAAACTCCCATTGGTTGTAAGTGGGTATACAAGGTGAAGAGGAAAGCCGATGGTTCCTTAGAAAGGTATAAAGTTCGCCTTGTTGCGAAAGGATATACACAAACTGAGGGCATTGATTTTTTTGACACATTCTCTCCTGTTGCAAAAATGGCCACTGTTCGTATGATTATAGCTTTGTCAGCAGTGAAAGGTTGGCATATTTACCAATTAGATGTGAATAATGCCTTCTTACATGGTGAGTTAAAGGAAGATGTTTATATGACTCTACCTTCCGACATCAAGTGTCACTCACCTAACAAAGTTTGTATATTGACGGAGTCCATTTATGGGCTTAAGCAAGCAAGCACATGCAGATCACTCCCTTTTCACTCACATTACATCTTCTTCATATATGACACTGCTCGTGTATGTCGATTATTTTGTACTTGTTGGTACTCATCTTGATGAATTCAACAAAATTAAAGGGATCTTGTATCAGAACTTTGGCATTAAAGATCTTGGAATTTTAAAGTTTTTCCTCGGACTTGAAGTGGCTCATTCATCAATCTGTTGGCAAATTTTGGTGTACTTGGCAGTAAATCGGTCTATACAACTATGGATCCAGTTTCACATCTACAAAATGATGATAGTGCACCCTTTGAGGACGTGGCTTGTTATAGTCGCTTGATCTGTAGACTTCATTATTTGACTACCACTCGATTGGACATTAGTTTCCCTATTCAACAACTCTCTCAATTTCTGTCCAAGCCAACTATTTGCCATTTTCGAGCTGCTCAGAGGGTATTACATTACTTAAAGGGAGCGCCTGGTCAAGGTCTTTTCTTTAGTAGAAAATCCACACTGCAGTTGCATGGTTTTCAGTGACTCGGATTGGGCTGGATGTCCAGATACACGACGTTCCATCAGTGGATATTGCTTCTTTTTGGGGGATTCATTAATCACCTGGCGTTCCAAGAAGCAGACTACCATTGCACGCTCTAGCTCAGAGGCTGAATATCGTGCTCTGGCCTTGGCGACGTGTGAATTGCAGTGGTTATGTTACTTACTGGATGATTTAAAGATTAATTGTATAAAACTTCCAGTTTTATATTGTGACAACAAAAGTGTGCAGCATATTACCGCAAACCCAGTTTTTCACGTACGAAGGAAGCATCTTGAAATTGATTGCCATGTGGTAAGAGAGAGGCTGTCAGATGGCTTGATGAAGTTGTTGCCATTGTCTTCTGTCAATCAGATAGCAGTCTTGTTTACTAATACTAAGGCCCTTGCTCCTCAACCTTTCTCTCATCTTATGGACAAGCCCAGATTGATAAACATTTATCAATCCTTCCTAACCTTATGGGAGGGTATTACACGGTTTAAAATATTAATAGAGTTTGTTGGATAATTAGCAATTAGTGAGGCTATTAGTTACAGAAAGTTATCATTCAGCTAGCCAAAAAGTCCCCTTCCCCTGTATATAAACCCTTCATATGTAATTTCTTCATTGATTGCATCAGAAATAAAATTTAATTGATTCTTCTCCAGTTTCTCTCTGACTTCTCATAGTTCATAGATCATATCAAAATGCAATACCAAATTGAATAGGAACCAAAACATGATATAAATTCAAGAATAATAGAAAGTTATCATTTTTTGTATCGAGTGTGAGAATGAAATAAGGGATACGGTTTGATACAAGAACAAAAGAAGTTGAAGTTCTAATGACAATTTCACAATTCTAACAGCAAGGGAAGTTATTGATGTACAACAAAGTAGAGGGGGTGTCACTTAATGACCTTAGGGAGGTCAGTGTAATTTTTCCTATATATTTAACAACTTAGTATTGTTTTTGTCCCTATTTAACCACTTACTATCAATTTAGTCCTTAACATGCTGTCAGAAAGATTAATGAGTAAAGCTTGACCGAGTTAGTGACTTGTTTGAAGTATTCACAATGTTAGGATCTATTTGAGAGATCTCTACACAGTAAGGAAGAATTTGATGGTTTAATTGTTTGTGAAGAGTCTTAAAATAAGTGTATATGTTGCATTAGATTTGTTGGTGTAGCGTTGACGCTGCTTCTTAGGCTCCTAATATTGATGCAATACAGGTTCTGGATACTCCTTATTTTATAGCATAGCTCTGTGAGGGAAGCAATTACAAAGGTTTCGACGTCGTCAACTACAAACCAGATATATAACTCAAACTACTGATGCTTTAAAATTTTGCATGACTGATATTGTAGTATGTTATCTTAAACTTAATCGATGCAATAATTTCCTAAATTGAATTATGTGTTATATATTGTTCCAATCCCGTGATTTCAATTTGTGTTCATTTTTTCTCTCCTAGCTCCTTCTTGTTGACATTGCAAAATCTACAGATGGGTATCGATGCATTTTCATGGCTTCACAAAAGGGACAAGTTCAAATCTGATTTTGGTGTAGTTTTGAAATTCACCAATTGTAAAGTAATACAATTGTTGAAATTCAACATTACTACTCCCGCCATCAGTACGGAAAAACCGCCAGATAGTTTCGATGGTCTGAGTTGTGGCAAGGCTATGGCAGGGCAGTCCGGTAGAGCAGGATGTGGTGTGTTTTAAGAAACTGTGATTGTGGATTCCTTGCCGCGTTTTCTGTCAAAATATGGACTGTTGTGGTAGTCCATGCTGAATTATGGAATTACTTGGGCCTTGATCTTGCGAAGAGTAAAGGATAAAGCGGATTTGGGTTGAATCCGATTCTGTAGTAGCCATTGGGTTATTAAGGAGGTTATTGCTTATACTGACTCCTCCAAGGATTTGTCTTGAACATGATAGTGCTTATTCCTATGAAGCAAAACAATTGAATCATTTTCCATACTTGTGCGTAGAGAGTTCCAGCCACAATCTTGTCAATAGAATCATCAATCTCTTTAGATGAAAGCCCAGTCCTTCGTCTCCAACCTGCTAATATAGCAGCTCCATTGAAGACATTGTTAGCCAAGGCTATATTGCTGCCATTGAAGCTGGTGTTATGTTTTTCTCTGCATCAGGTTGAGATGTTTGTGTACTTCTCATGTCTGTGAATTGTTCAATAAGGCTGAAAAGAATTCTCCTTGCATTGTCTTTGTTGGTGAAATTGATGTTGGAAGTGAAAGAGGGATAGGAATTGCAGGGATTGATTAATGAGAATTGCAGAGACACTAAACTTTTTTTACTTTCCCTTATTGAGGCCAGGCCAATTTGATATACAACTATAGAATGCCTTGTACATTTTATGAATGATAAAATTACTGAACATGAGTTTTGGTTGAGATTCTTCTAATTGATTTAGAAAGTAAAAAAAAAAAAAAAAAATAGTCTCTCATTGTCTATATATTTAAGCATAAAGAGATGGGACATACAGTACATAGTAATTTAGACTAACATACTCATTATAGATTATAGATTAGAATCTTTCATAGATCAAAGTATTTCTAAATATAATCAGCAAACAACTTGTAGTAAATCCAAGCATCATCTCACATTCTTTGACAATTACATAGAGATTACAAATACATCTATTTTTAAGGATTAACATACCTTTTTCTATATAATTTAACATATATTAAAGTAATCGTAGCAATAAGAAGAAGAAAACCAATAGTAATAGCAACTATAACAAAGATATTTGGAGATGTTTCTACTTTCTCAGCCCGTTCATCATATACAACAATAGGGCTTCTCACATGAAATACTCCATCATCCCAAACCAATGATGCTGACCCAATAGATTCTTCTCCCAATGCTCCATTTATGGTGAGCACATAAGTTTGTTGTTCTCCCAATGAAGAAAATGACAAAACATCAGGCACCACTGAAACTTCGAGTCCATTGGGTGCTGTCAGGAATGCTCTATAAGTAGATGTTGGTGAGCCAACATTTGTGACGGTTCTTTTAAAACTCCAACTTATGTGGCTATTTGGATGCGGTGCTTTTAGAGCAAATGATGGATAATTTAAATCCCTTGCTGTTGAGTTTGTTGTGTTGGAGCAGCTGATGTCGTCTCCACTGATTAGTTGTAGAATGATTTTGTCGTAGCCCAATCCACACAAATATATTATGTAATCCATTTCACTTCCTTCATATATTAAGCCAGGGTTCAAAGCTTTTACAGGGTCAATTTGACCTGCTCCGTAAGCAAACTCAGCATCATTGTTATTTATCGGACTCAACTGTTTAGCTGCAACACAAGGAACACACAGTGTTTGTTTATATTAGCTTAAACCATATAATAAGTAAAGTATAATCACCTAAAATGAAATAAATATAAGATACATTATCCTCTCTTATCATAAGCAAATGTGTGTAGCAAATCTATTTTTTTGGTACAGAATTCTCTTCAAATGTTAATTAAAAATAAACATGTTCAAAGTTTAGTTTTATTGATGCATGAATATATTGATAGAAATGTGACACTACTAATTTTTTATTACCATACCAGTTGTCATTAAAGCAGAGCGGATAGCAGCAGGTGACCATGTAGGTTGAAAAGACTTGATGTACCCTGCTGCGCCAGACACGTGCGGACATGCCATCAATGTTCCAGACACTATGTTGAACTCTACTTTTCTAGCATCACCATCGACTTCAGAAGCAGAAGAATCTGGAGACCAACTAGCCAATATGTCCACCCCGGGAGCAATCAAATCCGGCTAAAACATTAAACAAACACAAGGTTAACAAAAAATTGTTTAAATGATACATATGTGTTTAATTTAATCAATCATAGAAAGGAAAACAAACCTTGAGAATATCAGGTGTAACTATGCTAGGACCCCTTGCTGAAAAAGAGGCAACAACGGGTGCCAAAGTATTTTCTATCTCGTTTGTCTTAAAGATGGTTGCAGTTGGAGTCCTGCAAATTGATTAATGCAAGAAATTTTAGATAAATGTGATTGTCTCAATTATAGTCAAGTGTATATGGAACTTGTATTTGATACCTTGTAGAATATATGTATTTATGTATTTTCTTGGCATCCTTTGTTCGAAGGTAGCATCCAGGCAAGGGAAAAGAGAATGCAGTATCTCTTGAAATTTGACCTTGTGTCAAGACACCAATAGCCCCAGCTCTAAATGCTTCTTGGCTTCCTACGTGACCTTTGCAAAGAACAATTTTTCCTTTCACCAGCAGACTATTCAGGGAATTGGGTGAGCAAAACCTTCAATTTTGAAACACTTTCATTAGCAAATTATAGACCAAGTTTAGTACATATTTTTTCCCTTTATTGTTTTTCCATAATGTTAAAGTTTTACATCATTTGTTAACTTCAATAATATAAAGGATAGTTACTTGGATTTGTGTCCATTGAAGCCGGCTTCAGTGTTTGGTGCATCTCCAGCATAGATAATAGGATACATGTTTCCCGAAAGGTCGAATGTATTTACGGAGATACCCTAACATTAAGCAAAAATATTGACATTGTTAACATTGTATCTATTAGATTAGATTAGATATAAAAATATAATTTCTAACTAATCATTCAAATTATCGATCAACTCAAAAACCAAATTAGGTTTCAAGAAAGGTTGTTGTGTGACTTTATATTTTGAAGTTAGAGAAGATGAAGCAAAGGCTTGTTATATAATATAATATGATAAAAAAAATGTATTTACCTCATAAATGTTGTTGTCTCCTAATTTTACTTGGGTAACAAATTTTCTGTCTATGGTTCCAGCACCCACTACAATCGACCAAGGTGAAAAATTATCTAAGGATGCAGGTTGTGGTCCATCATTTCCTACTGCAAACACCGTTAACACTCCATTTTTCATCGCATGAAAAGATCCAATGGATAATGGATCTCTAAAAATGCTATGATGATTTTCTATTTCTCCTCCAATTGACACTGATAATATATCAACCCCGTCTGTTATTGCATCATCGAAAGCCGAGAGAATGTTTGATGTCTCACATGCAGAAGACTGGCATACCTTGTATACAGCAATTCGTGCTGATGGAACTCCACCTCTAGATGTTCCATGTCCTAATCCTAACATACTTGCCTGGCTAACTATGTTCCCTGCAGCTGTTGATGCTACATGGGTCCCATGGCCTACATAGTCTCTTGGAGATCCGACATCATTGAAACTAATACCATAATACCGAGCTCCAATTATTTTACTACAAAACATATATATCAACAATTGTTAGCATTTTACTCTTTTTATTAGTAAAATTAATATTTTAACACGAGTTATAGGACGACGCGTTACTTGTTGCAGGTGAAATTGTAAGTCTGGCAAATTCCTTTCCATTTGCTTGGAGGTGGACTAAACCCTTCATCGTTGAAACTATTAGATTCTGGCCAGATTCCGGTATCGATCACTCCAATAATTACATCTGATTCATAGTATTTCCTCTCCACATATTGTGGAAAGCCTATGAAGTCCCATGACTTTGTTGTAAGTAGAGATCTCTTTTTATCAGGAAAGATGGACACTACCCCATCAAGTTCTACACGACCAATTTTCACAATTAAAATAAATAAATTTAAGTAGAAAGGATATATATATATAACTTTTTCAATAGGCAAAGTTGAGTCTCTACACACACCAGCCATTTTGTCAGCTTCTACCTTTGTGAGCTTAGCCACACATCCATTGAAGCTACGTTTGTAATGGTGGATTATAGACTTCGGTTCTTGACTGCAAAAATTGTGAACTAAAGTTTGATCTAATAATACAATAATACTAAGTCTTATATTTACATAAATGGAACTTGAAAACATCATTAACATGTTATATTTAAACTCACGGTTCAAAAATAAAATACATAAGAGAGGTGATACTATTGAAAACATATGGAATTATAAAGAAACAATGAACCTCCACTTTTATTCACACCCTCCTTTTTACGTATATACTCCTTCTCATTTTTAAAACCTTCTTTTCAAAATACTACTCTTAACTTTTGAACAACTCTTTGCTAAAAAATGTAACCTGTCTACTGTAACTTGTTGTAGAAGATTCTTGCAGTGGAGCAATGAGGAAGTTTTGTCCTTTCTACTATTGCCGGTGTAAACAATATAAGTCTGCATTTTTTTTTTTCAATACAACATATTTGTGAGTTATACGAATTTTTTTTGTTCTAGCAAAAATAAGTCACCAAAAACTTGAATCACATAAATTTGATAAGGAGAGTTTAAGTGCAATTGCCTTCAAGTCATCTTCAGGAGATGAGTAACATTTCACTACAAGTGATGCAAGGCTAAGTAGGAGAAACAAAAGACCAATAGAAGATTTTCCGTCCATTGTCAAACTAAGAATAACATAGAAAAAAAAGTTAATAAACATTCAAATAGACTGTATATTCCTTAGTTAAAAAAATTATAGCAAAAAATTGTTGCACTGTAAAAATCTATTTTTAAAAAGGGGTCATATGTATCTATAATTTTTTTGAGGATGTATCTGTAACTTATGTAATCATAATTTTTTCAAGTACGTTGTTTACACTTACTATCTTTTTTCTCTTACACACTCCCTCTCTCATTCAAGAGAGGGCCGAAGCCCATATACATATGACCCTTTAATCCATATATATTAAAGC
>Ga0228710_1008067_pt1 | contig 15272 bp, 8 predicted proteins | sample MedpolnodulmetaG_FD_177995 | JGI IMG/M metagenome (GOLD analysis project Ga0228710, IMG submission 177995) | Root nodule microbial communities from Medicago polymorpha collected in Santa Monica, California, United States - pink nodules | ecosystem: Host-associated > Plants > Roots > Nodule...
CCTTAAGTATGAGACTCTCCGCATCCATGGTCTACCACTAGGAAGCACTCCTGATTCCCCATAAAATCGAACCAGAATATGAGATCATCGTTGGACCTTATGGGAAGACAACATTGGTGTTGATCAACTCATTGAACATAAAACAATCACACAAAGAAGAATGATACCCGATCTTCATCGAATATTTCATGTATGATGGAATTCTAGCCCGTGCTTGGCACGAGTATCCATACTAGTATACAACAAAACCGTACATTCTCATGTTAGTAAAATCTTGTTCCAAAATCTGCTAATATGTATCTGCAATCAGTATAAATCATATTAAATTCTTCCTATTTTTAGTTAGATTTTAAACCATAAATGCTTATACTTATGAATTAGGAAGACCTTTGATTTCTAGTTTTACCCTAATTTTTGTTTTTCTGCTCATAGGTTAATATTTTTGTGGATCTCTCTCAAATTTTGTTTACTTTGATTTTGATTTGTTTATCACTATGTCTTCAATATCATATGATCTGTTTTTCTTATCCTAAAATCAAACATATAATACTATTTTTCTCAGTCAACAAATTATACACTTTAAAATAAATTAATTTTAAAATTAAGAATTTCAAACCTCATTTTTTACAATGAGCAATATGGATCACTTTGTACCACCTGAAGAGTCTTAATGTCGTTGTATTCTCATAGCTAAATTTAAACTTGCGACGACTTATTAAGCTAGAAGAGAACTAAAACTTCTCTCATCAAAGCAAAATTAGGAAAATCATTTAAATTATATTAGTAAAACTTTTCAATCCAATAACCCCTGAGAGAAACAAACTAGTAGCATATCACAGGATTCAAAATCAACTGTTATTATTACACAATTTAAGGAATAGGCTAAACCAACAAACCCTGCTACAAAATCAAAAGAGAAACCAAAAGTGTTGGACTTCAAACAGAAGCAATCTTGCAAGAAAGGTTAGATATTTTGGTGAGATATTTAATTATTTATTTGGAGAACTAGAGGTGATGGGGAAAATAATCTTCTCCTTGTTTGATCCACACCTTATTTATTTACAATTTACTTATTTTGATGCACACCTTTCATCTTATACTTTATAAGCATAATGATACATTTATTTTAGTTAATTTTATATATTTAATTTCATCAATCTTCTCTCTAAGTTCTTCAATAATTAGAAGAGTAATGCATTTTGATATTATTGCATATGGATAAGCACCATGAAACATGGACAAACATTGCATTATCTCCAAACTCAGTGTAAAAATACTTGAATGATGAAGCATCAAATGTAGTACCAATACTCAACAAGGGTAGCACCACCATAGAAAATCATGAATTCTACATGAAAAATTAATAACAATAATAAAAAGACAATAATTGTAAGCTATATCTAGTCTTCCAAATCACCAAATTTTCTCATATATTACACTTCAATTTCTTCGGTAATATTTCATAACATATGTTAATAAATATTGATCTCATCTTAAATCATAACAAAATTTTCAACTGCTTTAAAATATATTTTTAAAAAACTCAATTACTATCTTCAGAAAATGGTAATATCCCAATGAAATACAAAACAAAAGGAAGTAAATATATATAAACTCACATTAGATGATTTTAGTCCAATAAAGCAAAATAAATTTCATGCAAGATGACGGGACTACTAACTCTTTCCTTTTACTCCTTCATTTATCCTCAAATTGTCGGGTATTACGTTATAGAGACTTCAAAGACTCCACACTTTCCACTCAACACAAATCGGCAATGCATATTAATCAATTTTGAAATATCTACAAGTTGAACTACCTATGTAGTTTGATGTTTCAAGTCGGTTGAATCACTCACCTTTTTTACCTTTTTTTTTTGTGGGGCTCAAATTATTAGAACTATAATTTTTAGCTAATGCATACTCATATACAATGGAGAAAAATATATCAAATTATTTTGTCAAAAAAAATAATATCAAATTATAATTCTTAATAATTATTATGAATCACCAATTTCTTTTTTCCTTCCATTGCATATTTGCATGGCGAGAGAAGCTTTACCGTTTCTATTAATGGTTTCTGTATTGATGAAAATGTGAGTACTTGATGGCTCACATAGCTCAATACAAAACAATAATCATCAAGTGTGGAAAAAACTATGGAAAATAAAAAGCATTCCAAGACACATCCATTTTTCTTAGAGGATTCTACATGAAAAACTACCAGTAAAAAATGATATGTTTAAAAGAGGAATAAGCAGTGATCCATTGTGTGTTCTTTGTGGGAAACATAATGAGACAATTTCACACCTCTTTATGGAATTTCATTGGTCAAAACAGATATAGTTCGCTTCCTCTTTAGGGGTGGTATTTGATTCGCATGAGTCCAGGTATGTTCCTTTTCATAAGTGGTTAGAGAAAAATATTATTGATGTCGATGAGGATATTATAGTCCATGTTCTGGCCTTGTGTTATGAGATATGGTGTGTTAGAAATAAGAAATGTTTTGACGGGATTGATGTTGATGTGACTGCCACTATTCAAAAGGCACAAAGATCTATTGTGAATTTTAAGAGTGCTAGTACGGTGTTGATGGAGACACTAAGTGGAGGTCCAATTTTGCCAATATCTGATGTTCATTGGACACCTCCGTTTAATGATTTCTATAAGCTTAATGTTGACGCAGCAGGTCCGATTGAGGGTGATAAGTGGGGTATTGGTGTTGTGGTGAGAGATAATGAAGGTGTTGTCGTTGGTGCTAGTTGTTGGCAAGTCTGTTCATTATCAGATTCAGAGGTTGCAGAAACTTTAGCTATGCGGAAGGGTTTGGAATTTGCAAAAGACATGTCTTTTCTGAATCTTATAGCAGGATCAGATACTTCTAATGTGGTTTTAGCGTTGAATGCTCACCAACAATCCCCAACTATTTTGGCTTTATTATTCGAGATTGTATTAGTTTTAAAGGTAGTTTTCGTAGTTTAAATTTTTTGCATGTTAGGCGTGAAGCCAACCAAGCTGCTCATTATTTAGCTAAATATACTCTTAAGAATTTAGATTGCATATGGATCGAAGAAACTCCGCCTTATATTTCTGCAGTCTTGGCATTTAATTTATTGCCAGACTTTTGTTAATGAAATTGTCTTTAACATAGAAAAAAATGCGAGTACATCCATATTTTTGTAATACATAAATAAAGAAACATGCATATCAATAATTGAGCAATTAGGTTTGAGAATGAGAAATTAATGACTTGATTTAGAAGTTAAAACCATCTCAAACTAGAATCAAATATCATTTTGTTCATAAACAATAAATTTTGAAATTTTGTAAGCTCACAGCAACATAAAATCCCAAGCACTAACTTACAATATACTCATAGTCAAACCATTAGGTTGTAACAAGAAAACAATTTACAAATGTTTTAAAACAGTCTTTTAGTAAATATGTTATCTCGTCACATATTTTAAGTAAAAACAAGCCAAAATTTATTTTCTCCACATAAACAAGATGAAGTCATTTTATTAATATTAAAATCACGAGTACATGTTATAATATATCAACAAATAACTGAAAATCAGTTAAAGATGTGGCCTCCCTAACGAAGTAATCAGTATCCTTAATTGTTTTCTTGATAACAAACTTAAATTGAGAGTTTTTAGAAAGAAAAAAAAGAAAAAGAAAGAGAATACATGCACACTCCAAAATGATAGCACCAATATATAAGACATCATCCTTAGACTGATTAAAGCTACCTACCACACACTTTGATCAATCGAACTTCAGATTGTCTAATTGCAAGTCATGCACCCGATTGTTACTAGATAAAGGACCACACACTAGGACTTCACTAGCTTGACAAAGGGGGATATCCAATTTGTTTTAGCTAAGACAAAATTGTCAAACTCGTCTAGAATGCAAAACCTAAGTCTAACCCATCTTGCAACTAACTTTCTTCCAAACCACACCAGCACTAACTTACTCCCAGGTTCAAGTAGGTGCATCACCTGATCCTTTTGTCAGTTGTCAATCATCATTTTAGCTCTCGTAACAATTTGAATTGAGCTTTCAATAATATTATCCCAAACCCACTAGTTTTTAAATTTCCAGATACACCACAAACAAAGCTACATCATCCGGTGATGGTTATTGTAAAATAACAAACAACCTGGAGTAGATGCCTAACAAAATACTTATACATAAATGGTTCAAAGCTTATATGTCAAATATTCTTTAATAGTCATAATAATGCTAAACAATCTAGACAAAATACTTAAAGACAGAGGCCGGATACCTAACAAAATATTAAAGGCAAAACCTTGATGCAATCATAAATAGAAGAAATCACCAATTATATGGATGATCCTTCATCATATCAACACGTTCATCTTCATCAATCTCTTACGGTGAAGATACAGTGTGATATGAAAGAATAAAAAAAACTTAGTCTTTTATGTATTTATCGAACCGGGCCACGAGTACAAATCGGGCATTGACGAACCTGGTCAAAATTGACCCGTATCATATGAAATCACGATTTTGTGCCATTTTACTAGGATTTTGCCTGATTTAGGATTCTGTTATGGATTTGAATAGTTGAAAGTGAGTAAAGTCGTAAAAGTTTGGATTTGGGGATTTAAGTCGCGATTTTGACAACAATGCATTCCACCATCACATTTTCTCACAAAGATCTTCTCCCATGGTAACTAATGAATTTCATTAGACTCATTACCTCCATAACCGTACCGAAAAGGAAGTCACCGTCTTCTCAATCTTATGGCTAAGAAAATGAGTCAACAAGAAAATATCTCATGACATACAATGTAATTGCTTGAAGCACAAACATCATCAAAACTTTTTTTCTTCTTGTCTTTGACAAACATTTGCCGCTCCATGTGCTTATTTTCCTTCACACTATCTTTTTTATTGGTGTGTAGATAAAATGAGAAGCGTCACTTAAAACTCATACACATAACTATGAGATCGAAATTCGAACTCGGACAAAGGTTTCCAACCAACAATATCAAAATTGCGAATTGAACTCAACTTTATAGACAATCATTAATGAAAGATCATATTAACAAATACATTGACTAGCTTAAAAAAAGCTTTAATGGTAAGTCAGCCCTTAAAAAAGCTTTATGTTTACTTCTTTTATTTCTTACAATTTTTTAATCCCTACCAAAAATTATCTCTCTGATGTAATGTAGTATTAAATTGAGTACGGAATTTGAAACTTAGAAGAGAAGTACAAAGTCTATTCTAAAAAAAAAAAAAAAAAAAGTACAAAGTCCAAACCTACAAAATTGAACATGATACACAATTCGGGGAAAATTAAAACCCAATTCAAGCCAGCTAGCCTAAAGTATCAACATCTCAAAAGATATGGACTAGGCCTCTTAATACATTTTTTGACTAAAATATTAATATTATTAAAACAATATTAGAAAAAAAAACTTTATAAAGTTTCCATTTATGAAAAACATAGACGTAAGTGATAGAGAGTTCTAATTTACTTCATTTTATCAATCTTTCATTTACTTACACTTACACGTGTGAAAGATTAATGAGAACTGTTTTAGTTAATGAATTTACTAATAAGTTCCATATTTTTTAAGAACTTAAATTAATCTATTTAAATTGACATCGAGAAAAATTGAACCTGATACTTTGACAAAACATACTTAAAGTTTAAAATTAACATCATCAAACCAACCCAATTGAGTTTCTTAATGAGTTCTATAATTTTATCATTTGTGTATTTTTTTTATAAATAAATCCATCCTAATATTTGCTCTAATAAATATATCTATTCCACTAATGAGTTATATTATGGCGTGTTTGATTTGCTATAAAATAAAAGATACAAATTTTTTGTCAAAAATATGAAGTGTCTAAAATATCAAAATAACCACCAAACAAATAAATAAAAAAATTGTTAATAGCAAAAGAATTTCTAACATAGTGTTCAATGTTTGTTTTTGGGGGATGTATTAGATTAGGATTCTAAGGGATTTCAAAAGACTTTTTAATTATGAAAAAATCTTGTGGTATTCAATCAAGACTCTTTGCAATTTAAAAAAAGTCTTGTAGTATTCAATCAAGACTCTTTGTCATTTTAAAAAAGTCTTGAGGTATTCAATCAAGACTTTTCATCACTTGAAAAAAGTCTCGTGGTATTCAAAATCATTCAAATTTCGATGGATTGTTTAATAAATTGGATTTTGATGGATTTTGTAGTGAAATTTTAACAAGAAAAAGTCTTTCATGAAGACATGAGATTTATTGGGATTGTTTTTCTCTTAAAAGTTTACTATCTCTTTCTTATCCCTTCCCCGTTCTCTCTTCTCTCTCTCTCTCCCTCCCTCTCCCTCCTACTCCTCCTCTCTCTCTCCCTTCTCTCTTCGTCTCTCTCTCTCACTCACTCTCTCCTCTCTTCCCCCTCTCTTTATCTCTAAAAAAAAATAAAATAAAAAATAAGAGTTGCATTGAGAATATTATGATAGAGAGTGTGTTGTAATAATTTTTTTTCCAATGAATCCTTAAAATTCATAAAATCTTTTGAAATCTTATAATTCTATAAAATCTTTTAAAATCCTTTAAAATCTTATGATGTAAATCCATTAAAAATCCTGATAGTCTTTTAAAATCATGAAAGTCATTCAAATGCTACAAAATCTTTTAAAATCTTTGAAACTTTTTTAAACAAAAATTATCCTTTAAAATCCTAATTCAATACACCCCTTAGTTTTATGTCATGTGTTCTTCCGTACTTTAACATGACAAACAATAATTATTAAAAAAGCGATAATAAGATACACATAAACACGTGACGTGAGTGTAGTTGCGTCTCGTGTCACCAACACTGTACCTTCCTTAGTTTGAAGCAAAAGAAGAAAGCGACGAGAAACGGAAGCGTTTTTTCAGGTATTGCAACGGAAATTATTTGACCCAATCCATCATAACCACTTCCGTTCAGCTAGGTTCTCACCAATGCCGCCGGATTCCGCCGAACAAGACGATGATCCCGATACCGAATTCGCCGAAATTGATCCCACCCGTCGTTATGGTCGGGTTAGTCTCTTCCATATCTCAACTCTGACCCTCAATTCGTTACTGCATTCTCTTTTTTCAATTTTCATTTCCTCTTTTTTTTTTTTTTATTGTCAAATTCAAATCTTTCTATTGATCTGATCCACAACTAACTATATCTCGTGTTTCTGATTTTGTTTTCTCAATTTCACAGTACAAGGAAATTTTAGGGAAGGGGGCTTTCAAAAAAGTGTATCCTTTTTTATTTGTTTATGAATTTTTATGCTCAATTGATATGCATTGAATTTATGGATTTGTTTTTGAGATGAAATGAAACTTTTTTATGGATGATTTGTTATTCCTTGATAGTAATTTGGAAATGTAGATATAGAGCTTTTGATGAGTTGGAAGGAATTGAAGTGGCTTGGAATCAGGTCAAGGTGTCTGATTTATTGCGAAATTCTGAAGATTTGGAGCGACTTTATTCTGAAGTTCATTTGCTCAAGACTTTGAAGCATAAGAATATTATAAAATTTTATAATTCATGGGTTGATACCAAGAATGAGAATATTAATTTCATTACTGAAATTTTTACATCCGGAACTTTGCGCCAGTAAGTGTCTTTTGGCTCCTTGTTTCATTCATGTATCTGTTTTATTTGTGAGCTATTGTGTTTTAAGTTTATCTTTCTTAATTTAGATACCGGAAGAAACATAAGCATGTTGATTTGAGAGCGTTGAAGAAATGGTCTAGGCAGATTTTGGAGGGCCTTTCGTATCTTCATAGTCATAATCCACCTGTTATTCATCGAGACCTTAAGTGTGACAATATTTTTGTCAATGGTAATCAAGGAGAGGTGAAAATTGGTGATTTAGGATTGGCAGCCATTCTTCAACAGGCCACTTCAGCTCACAGTGTTATAGGTAACAGTTTTCTGTGAAATCATTACATCTGTTATCCTGTACTTATGTGTACTACTGTGAAAATATTGTTACTGAAAGTATATGTATTTCTCTTACGAGCCCAGGTACCCCGGAGTTTATGGCCCCAGAGCTTTATGAGGAGGAGTACAACGAGCTAGTTGACATATATGCTTTTGGCATGTGCCTGCTAGAGTTGGTAACTGTTGAGTACCCGTATGTTGAATGTGCCAATGCTGCTCAAATATACAAGAAAGTGACATCTGTAAGTGCATTGATTTCAAAATGTTGGTACAATATTACTTGTGGTGTGATAGAACACTTGTTTTAGAAATATTAACCCCAATTTCAATTGAAATGTATATAACATTCACTCTGATAGCTATGTAAATTTCCAAAGACTGAGGTTTTTTGGAACCCTTTGGAATTTGGATAGTACTCACTCTGATAACATTCACTCTGATAAAATCACTTCTGCTGTACAACTGTATCTAAGATGTAACATTGTGACATTTACTTCATTTCAATCCTTTTGAACTACTCACTAATACTATCCAGATTATAGTTCCCTTTTGTCCTATTGCTTGTTTTACGAGTCAGCTAGTCAGATATTGAGTTATCAATAACAGTATTGGAGACTTCACGAACCTGGGCAGATGTTAAATATTACAGGAATTTCTTTTAATTGGGTTTTGTTTTGTCAAGAAAAAATTGGTGAATTTGCAAGACAAATTTAAAATAACAATAAAAATCCTATAATGTCTGAATTGGAATTTTTTCTTCTTCTCTACTTGGTGCACGTGAACTCTAATTAAGTTCTATCTTCTTTATAAGAATCATCTTAAGTCTCAGTGTTCCTTATGTATGAAATTGTTTGAGATATGATTAGTGTTTTTAAGGGGACTTGTGAAAAGGCTTGATTATGACCTTTTAGATTGTAAATCTTACTGAAAAGATGTCCTTATGGAAATTTTTAAATGCAAAACTTTGAAAAATATGTTTTGCTTTACTGTTTTACTGATATGCTGTGCTGTGATCAAATAACTGTAGAAATCCTTGTTCAATGGTATTTCATGGTGTTTCGAGGTCTGTTTTAGTTTTTTTAAACAAGGTTTTGGTTTTCTTTTTACTGATAGGGAATAAAGCCAGCATCGTTGGCAAAAGTAAATGATCCTGAAGTTAAAGCATTTATAGAAAAGTGTACTGCTCATGTATCGGAACGGTTGCCTGCAAAGGCTCTCTTGATGGATCCCTTCCTTCAGTCAGATTGGGATGGTGACAGCGTCGGTCGATCTTCGAGATCTAGAACCCAGCATTCAGGTAAATATACTTTACTTATAAACTCCAAATGAACGATCTACTTTTGTTTACCATCCAATGTATCAAATGTAGGAAATAACTTCGATAATCAATCCATTGGGAAAAGTGCCAACGATAATTCCGCTGAGACAGGTAGGGAATTCACAGTGGAAGGCCAGAGAAGAGATGTTAATACAATATTTTTAAAACTGAGAATTGCAGATTCCTCAGGTATTCTCTAGTTTTTTTTTTTTCTTTCAAAGAAAAAAAACATCTATTTGCTTTTTCATGGTTCTGATGTTCATTTGCTTGCAGGCCATATTCGAAATATCCACTTCCCTTTCGATATTGGAGCAGACACTTCAATCTCTGTTGCCAGTGAAATGGTTGAGGAGTTGGAGCTTACTGATCAAGATGTTTCGACTATTGCTATGACGATTGACTCTGAAATTCGATACCACATTCCTGATTGGAATCCCAGTGAAACTCTTGACAATAGCTCTTGTCAAGATTCAGGTCATACCCTTGAAACTATGCCCGAGGCTTCTCCTATGGGAAATGAATCTCCTGGCAGCCTTGCTTTGGAAATATTACCTTCAGGTCGTAAGTACTGGTCAGACTCACCTAAGGGGGTTGGTGGAAACTCTCCATGTCTGCACGCTGCTTCAAACTTGTCATATGAAGGGGATGTGATTGCTGAGGAAGGCAGCTTCTTTGCAAATAGCGTGGGGAAGGAATGTGATGGGGCTGCTGATTCCCCTTTCAACGAAAGAAGTATTGCATCAGACTGTTCTGAAGCAACCGGTGGAATGTCCTCTCAAGAAGAAATATCTGTAAGTTTGAAAGATTCTGATACAGAAGACATCAATAAAATAGCAACAAAGCTGGAAACTTTGTTGGTTATGCAACGAGATGAGTTAGACGAACTGAAGAGGAAGCACAAATTAGCTGTCTCGGATTTTTTGAATGAATTTTCTCCAGAAATTTCCTTACAAGTTCTAAATATGTGCAACCTGCAGATGCCTGATGGTGACATGTAGGGTGAGCTTTCCTTCTTTCCTCATCTAAATACCCATTTTGTGTAATTCTGAAGTTGAAATCTTTAATGCATGTTGCTTGGATCAAATTGCGTACTCTTTATATTTTGGGTTTGTGATTGCTATGAGATGGATTTGTTTAATCGAAATGTTCTTCAAATGATGTTAGGAGGAAATGTAGCCAGGTCATAAATTTTGGGTCATCTACTTTGCAAAAAAATAACTTTGGATCATCGTTGCAGGAAACTTTTGGGTGAGTGAAGGCTTAATGTCCTCTTCAGCTTGGAGACTCAATGCTGTTGCTGTACTTATGCATGAAGCTTGGAGTGAAATGATAGGTAATTGTAAAGACCAGATCATATCAATTTCATTTCCGAAAAAATCTGTACATAGTTTGGTACAAGTTATTAAACTATAGGAAGTGTATACTTGTACATATTAAGTTTACATGGAGGTCTTCCCAGCTAGGAGTTCACCGTTGGTGGAGTTGAGGGCTTTGAGATCAACTATTTGACCCGGTTCTCTTTGCGGATTATTTTAATTTATTATCATGTCAAAGTATTCTCATAATTTTGGCATCATACACTTAATTTGGTGGAAGTTTGTACTTTGTGAACATAATTTTCAATTTATTTTAATTTTATAAAATTAATTATAGTTTTTTTTTGAACAAGTAAAATTAGTTGTAGTTTTTTTTTTTGACAAGAAAATTAGTTGTTGTTAAAACGTAGTTTGAACGAAATATTTAAAATGTGCATATTAAGATCAAGTTTATAGACTATTATTATTTTTTTTAAATTAATAATTAAAGATTTGGGATTCTTTGTTTTTGATAACCATGTTATTATAGGACTATATAACACAAGATTTTTTGAATAAAAATAAAAATATTAGGATTATACTAAATAAAAGGATCATAGTACTATATTTGTAGATTTACACAAGTCAGTTACTGAGCATGGAACATTCAGTTCGTGCGTGCGTGTGTGTGTGTTTTTGTGGTGATTGTGGCTTCAGAATTACCTTTGCAAAATAACATGTACCTCGTTAAGCCCTGGATATGCGGGAATTATGTTCCAAATCGATTCATCATTGCATTCTTAATTAATTCGGTCTAGATAATAAGTAAGGTCTTCACTTATTTGAAGCTAAGTAAGGTCTAGATGTAACATTTTTGTTTTGTTTGGTCAAGAGATGTAACATTGTTTGAAGCTAAGTAACTAGAGCAAGACTTGAGTTCTTTTTTGCGGTGGATTTGACTTCCAACAAGTCTCCTTAATGTGGAGACATTAGTTGAATACATGTCACAATCAAGTCTCCGTGGAGCTTCTCTAATCTTAAAAAGTTTATTTAAGGAATACCCGAAATATTTAGAGAAAAAGGAGTACAAATATGTGGTTGTCAAAACAAAGTAAAGAGTAAAACAAAAACAGATTTTAAAAAAATACACTAGAAAATTTATTATTTATTAACATCACCTTAGAAAAAGGAGTGTTTTAAAATTGAGTTTAATGGATTTACAATTTTACACCATCGTCCAATAAGAATCTATTTTATAAGAATTTTTAAAAAAATAACAGCCAAATCCTCCATTGTTATTAGACATCAATTTAAAACTACTTTACACTAATAATGCACATATTTTTCTCTCTTTAAAATTAATTGTATAACCTATAAAGAGATGGTTTGTCATTGAATGTAGCTGTAAAATTATTTTAAGTCGACAACATATGTATTTAAACAAAAAATCTTAATATATATAAATGTTAAACAGTTTTGATAAGTTTGTCCTAATTAATCCTGCTTTTTTTGGTGGATCTGAGTAACTTTATGAAGGAAAAAAAAGAGTTTGTAAGGAATTGAACCAGGTACTATATGCTTTCACTTTACAACTATAACCACTATGTCACTTCTACTTTTGTTAACATACTTTTGCTTCCAAAAATGAAATACATGACTAAAACGTTTTTTTTAAATCTCCAACTGCCTAGCGGTTTCCTCTCTCATAGCAGTTATTTTTTATTATTAGCGGTACCTTTATTGATAGTAGTTCTTTTTTTCATTTTTTTTGGTGTACGCTTACTACGTTTTGCGATATTAAAGTTGCACCTTTAAAATTGTAGATAATTTGATTGATCAAGATGACAATTTTATCATTAGAGACTTCATTTTTTCCTGTAATCGACATATTTGTTTCTTCTATATTATATTACTTGAAGTTGTTTATTCTGACTTTTTATTTGCAAAAATCTTTGTTTTGGCAAAGTAATGACTTTGATTCCATATTCATTTTTGTTGATGCAAACTAAATGTTGTTAATTTGCTTCTTTGAGATTGTGCATGTCAATCACTCTCAATTGTCACTTAGTTTGATTCTTTCTGAATTTATATGCAACTCTACAAATAATAATATAACCAATTTGATATTTTATATATGAAACCCTACAAAACCCGTGCATCGTACGGGTTAGAGTCTAGTTAGTAACAAAATAGCTTACAGTGGATTGAAGTACTGGAGCTAAGCTTATTGTGCACCGCGGCGCGTCACTCCAAAAGTGAAAGGATAACAATTCATTTCGATAAGAAGAGAGGTTCTGATTTCTTCATCCACACAATAACAATACAAATTCCTCTTCACTCCAAAAGAGAGGATAACAAAACAAATCCTCTTCTCTTCTCTTCTCACTCAATTCAACCATGGCAATTTCAATTTCTTCTTCATCTTCCACAAAACTCAAACTCTCATCACCCCACCCACCACACACCCACACCTTCACCACTTCCGCTTCCATTTCCACCACTCTCCGTCCCAAACTAACCCTAACTCGCCTCTCCTCTTCCTTCCTCAACCCATCCACAATTCTCCACCTCACCCCTTCCTCCAAACCCACCACCACCACTCGCTCCTCCCCTTTCACTGTCCGTGCCGCCCGTGGCAAATTCGAGCGCAAAAAGCCTCATCTCAACATCGGCACAATTGGCCATGTCGACCATGGTAAAACCACTTTAACCGCTGCTCTTACCATGGCTCTTGCTTCTCTAGGTAACAGTGCCCCTAAAAAATACGATGAAATTGACGCTGCTCCTGAAGAACGTGCTCGTGGTATTACAATTAATACTGCTACTGTTGAATATGAGACTGAAACTCGTCATTATGCTCATGTTGATTGTCCTGGTCACGCTGATTATGTTAAGAATATGATTACCGGTGCTGCTCAGATGGACGGTGCTATTCTTGTTGTCTCCGGCGCCGACGGTCCTATGCCTCAAACCAAAGAACACATCCTTCTCGCCAAGCAGGTCATTTTCTTATCTTGATCTAATTATTAGATTAGTAGTATTAATACTAATCATTTTAATTTTAGTTAGGATTAGAACTACTGAAGATTTAATGCAATGTTACACTATTGTTTAATGTAGTGATGAAAAAATGCAACAGGTAAAAGATTTATTGATAGATGTCAGTTTGTATATAAATTCTGATGATTGTTGTTATGTATGGTTGGTTTTAATGGTTGAAATTTATGTTTTTTGATTGGTTGGTATCTTAGGTTGGTGTTCCAAGTGTGGTTGTGTTCTTGAACAAGCAGGACCAAGTGGATGATGAGGAGCTTCTTGAACTTGTGGAGCTTGAAGTTCGGGAGCTTCTCTCGTCTTACGAGTTTCCTGGAGATGACATTCCGATTGTTTCTGGTTCAGCGCTATTGGCGTTGGAAGCGTTAGTGGCGAACCCTACTATTAAACGTGGTGATAATGAGTGGGTGGATAAGATTTATAAACTTATGGATGAGGTTGACAACTATATACCAATCCCTCAAAGACAAACAGATCTCCCCTTTTTGCTAGCTATTGAGGATGTCTTTTCAATCACTGGTCGTGGAACAGTTGCCACCGGAAGAATTGAAAGGGGGCTTGTTAAGGTTGGTGATGTAGTTGACCTTGTTGGTTTGAGGGAAACGAGGAGCACTACAGTGACGGGAGTGGAAATGTTTCAGAAGATTTTGGACGATGCTATGGCCGGTGATAACGTGGGTTTGTTGCTGAGAGGTGTTCAGAAGATTGATATTCAAAGAGGGATGGTTTTGGCTAAGCCTGGAACTATTACTCCTCACTCTAAGTTTGAATGTATTGTGTATGTTTTGAAGAAGGAAGAAGGTGGAAGACATTCACCTTTCTTTGCTGGTTATAGGCCTCAGTTTTATATGAGAACTACAGATGTTACCGGAAAAGTTACATCTATCATGAATGACAAGGATGAGGAGTCGAAGATGGTGATGCCCGGTGATCGTGTTAAGATGGTGGTTGAACTCATTGTCCCTGTGGCTATTGAACAAGGAATGAGGTTTGCTATTAGAGAAGGAGGGAAGACCGTTGGAGCTGGTGTTATCGGAGCTATCATTGAGTGAATGAAGATTTCTATCCAGTTGCTGCATCATCACTCTTCAAATGGAGTTTCTTTTTATTTATTTATTTTTGATGCAATCAATTAATTGACTTTTGCCCTTCATACAACTTGTCTGCGGTAATTTTATAGGGTTAAATTTAACTTTCGGATTGTCTTTAGTCGAATTGGATACTATTTTTCCATCGGGATGTTTTGTAAGTTGTTGTTGTTACTTGCTTATACTTGTTTGTTCTCTTATTGTTGAGTTCCATAAATTGCATCAATGATGAGATTGTGTTGAGGGATCAACCGTTACAGTTTTACCCTTCATTAGATAGAGTTGAACGTCACTCATAATCTGTGGTTGATGCCTCATATACATATGCTATAATGGAGAACAATAAATGATATGAAAATCTAAGCAAATTGAGTTTTGAAAACTTAGCAAACTTCACTAATTCCTCCTCTGATCGATGTTCATGCCTCATTTTCTTGCAGACAAAACAAGTCTATGGTGAACTATACTGAGTTTCTGTAACATGGATAATGAGTTGACTTGATTTATCCTTTTTTTTTTTTTTTTTAAAAAAAAAAATTGTTTAAA
>Ga0228710_1008068_pt1 | contig 15265 bp, 6 predicted proteins | sample MedpolnodulmetaG_FD_177995 | JGI IMG/M metagenome (GOLD analysis project Ga0228710, IMG submission 177995) | Root nodule microbial communities from Medicago polymorpha collected in Santa Monica, California, United States - pink nodules | ecosystem: Host-associated > Plants > Roots > Nodule...
ATTATGGATCCTGCACACTTGAACAAATTGTTTAGCATATCCAATTGATTATTTTTAATACCTTGTTATTGTCAAAACTCAATAGGTGACTTGTGAAACACCCTTGTTCCAACATAGTAAGCTTTAATTATGCAGAAATTGAATCCGATAGGAAAAACAAATCATACAGGTCCAAGACTCACTTTTTTAACAAATGATGAATTTATAGTGACACATTTGAATTAAAGAATATGTCATTAAAGAATGGCTTAAACATTTAAAAAATGTTATAACACACACCCACTAACCCAAAATATCGTAGACTTAATCAAATTATCATGAGTTACAATACTCATATATGTAAGTCTGTTGGTTAGTGGTTCTGCCAATGAATTTTCAATTTTATAGAAGTCATATATCCACATAGGTATAATAATAGTAATTACTTAAAGGGATAGCCTATTAAGAGAGTGTAATTACATTTAGTCAAAATCAATAAATGTTCTTTGACATTCAATTAATCCAAGTTTTAGCAAAAAATGTGACTATGAAAATCCATAAGAAAATAGGAAATCAATAATCTCCGAAATGGATCAACATAGACACTTAATATAAAGAAAATAAAATATGGATTAATGTAGCCACTAGAATGTCTATAATGAACGAAAATTTATGATTATCTCAATTTATAAATATTTCAAGAACACAATATCATACTCGATAGGAGTACTAGTATTATACATTGTACTTATTATTTATGACCTCATAAAATGTGAATGTTGGTAAAAGAGAAGCACAATATATATTTGCATTCTAAGAGGTTATTGTGCATATTCCAACAAAATTGACTTAAGCATCCAATTATGATGTTTATTGAGATTAAAAGAATTTTAATATATATCTCAATATAATAGAATGAGACTAAAGTGTAAAGTCTCTTAAACTATGCCATATTTTATAGTGTGCACAAGAATATATGGCAATGAAGAGAATTTTAAATTGTATGCATATGATATTGTGTACACATTTCTCTTGATCTCACATATATATAAACAAGAGTGAGATTTCTCGTTTGAGCTCATAGTATATAGGATTGCGTACACACTCCCACTGATCCTACATATATATAAATAAGAGTAAGTGGGATTCTCATTAGTGATCACTGATATATAGAAATATTTGAATAATGTAATATTCAATTCAACAGTGGGATACCTGATTAATAATGCAAGATTATCAACATAAGTGGTTATATAATTTTAACTAATAGAGTTTCATGAACTCAACCACATATTTTGCACATGGGTATAGCAGAATTATTAACACAAGTGGTAACTCAATGATAGTATGAAACCCCATGTATGTATGTTTTATCATTGGCAGAGATCATCAAGAATTGAGTTTCAAAGTTAACCACATATTATGCATTTAGAATTAAGGAGAAAGTAAATTTTCATTTAAGAATTTTATAACACAAGATCTCATTTTAGCAATTAAAGTTTCAAAGAATTTTATAAATACAGTAACCTTTATACGACAGAGTATGATGATTATATAAAAGGTTTATCATCATATGAGTGAGATAAATCTCTAGTATTATAAAATAAGACATGAGACTCTATTCACAATTTTGGTAACTCACTCAAAACTCAAATGTTATAATTATAATTACACACATTTGAGAAAAGATTAGGTTACACGCAACGGAAATACACGAGACTTATACTTTATTATTATTATTGAGGATATAAGAAAAAATAGTCATAAACTTCCATCAGTATTAAAGAATAGTAATAATATAAAATATGTCAAAATATAGTAAAATGGTAAAATAAATATCCCAATTTTTTTTTAATGGAGTTGCTAAGAATTTGAGATTTTGACATATTGCTTTTACAAAATAAGTTTACAATAATATAAAAGGATGCGGAAGTGTATAGTAATTTATGAGAAAAGAATATAATTAATATCCTCAATATAAGTCTCTACAATGATATTTGTTTATGAGATATAGTTAATTGACATGTAGAATTTTCCTCGCTTGTTGAAGAATAATATTTTCTCCACTTGGTGGAGAATGATAGTTAAACTAATAAGGTATTTTTCTTACCCACATAAGGATGATTATGTTAAGTAATGTCATACCGATATGGTATGTCCATCACGTTACACAATACATAGCAAAGATTCTCCCACTTGATGGAGATTAGATAATGATAGTTGAATTATAAAGTTTGAAAGATATTTTAAATAAAATATTCAACTATTTTTCTATCACAGAATGATAGGTTAAGTAACTAACGTCACACCGATAGGAAATGTCCGTCACTCACATAACAAAGGGATAGTAGCAATCCAAAATATTTATATATATAAAAATAACTTTTAAGTAGAAATTTAATTCAAAATTAGAATAATATTGGATTGCAAAATTTATATAGTTTGCTACATGTCTTTTAATAGAGTAATTTGCTTATTGTAGTCACATTCAAGGACCTTAAGAATAATAAGTAAGAACTATGTCATCACAATGTACAATTCTTATGTCTCAATATTTTTTAAATATTGATAGGGTATTCTAATTATATTTGACATAAGTTTAACAAAATTAAGGTACATTGATTAATAGCAAAATTATATTAATAACAAGATACGGATAGGGTATAATTGTCACCAATATAATGTCAATCTATTTAACAAAATTTGCACAATTGCATCCACGATAGGTGAGATTACAATTATACAAATCAATTATGTTTACACTTAAATGAATATGATAAAATAATATCATGCATAAACAATTGGACTTGAATAATTAATCCAACATGATACACCACACTTATCCTCCAAATAGTTATTTTACTTTATATTTTATTATTAGAAAAAATGTCTCTTTGTGTGTGTCTAAACACTATACATTTGGTCTTGTGACCATAGAAGACTAGCCCAAAAAAATGATACTAAATACAAAATATTTGGGGTTAAAACAATAAATAATATACATTAAAGTAAAAAACCATATTTGTAAAAAAAAAAAGTAAAAAATGATTTTTTGTTAGTCCTTTGATTTTTGACGAAAGAATTCTGATAATTTAAAGTTCGGCGAAATAAAGTCAATCTAAAAATTATTAGATATATCTTATTTGAACAACTATTTATAGGATAACTTATGTGATAACCAAAGATACATAAAGAAAAATATATAGTGACACGAAAACAATTGAAAGAAAATGTAAAAGCACAATATAAATATAGAAGAAAAAGCTATCATAAAAATTATTATAAAATGGTTGTATAAATATCATTTCTAAAAAAAATTATTTCCCTAATAAATTGAAATTTGAGTTTTTCTCAACAATTTATTTTCAGACAAACTTCATTAACCATCTAGACTAATCATTTGGTTATAAAAATCAGTCTATGAGCGTCATTTTATTTTTATTTATTAGGTTAGTTGATTCATTAAATTAAATACATTATACACATATCATGAATAAGGAAAGGAAAGGATAACAGAGGTAGGTAGATGCATTATTATGTGAAGTGAAGTAAAGTGGGGAAGATTGAAAAGACTAGACAATGATAAAAAAAAAAAGAGTTGAAAGAGTGTACCTTGTACGGCAATGACATGATATTGATAGTAATAGTATTGATCTGAAACAGTTTCATCTTGCATGTGGAAGTACTGCAAGCATGGGAAAGATATTGCTGAAACAGTTTATGTTTATGAACTATGAGTACTGTGATTGTCCTTTCCACTATCACTTTCTCCGTACAACTTTCAGGTTACTCTTCAAGCAAACATCAACTGAACCATCTGATCCAGAAAGAAGATGTTAGATTTCACGTCGTTTTTATCCTAAACTCTATTTGGCAAGTAATGACATGTCTTAAGAAATTATATTTATTTGTGTAACAATTTTTGAGACATTTTTTTTATAATATTTTTAGGAAAATGTTACATAGAAACCATTTATTCTCATACATCCTTGTACACCCTATATACTAGGAAGAGAAAAGAGGAGATGAAAGAGAAAATGTGTTTCTGTGTAGTCCACGTGACCATGTGTCAGATTTTTGTGTGGATGTCAAAGGGTATATTGCCACCTAAGGTGGTCTATGTATCATAACTCATATTTTTATTGTGTTGAGGGGCGATTGGTTGTATAATGCTACCCCAAAAGGAAAAGAAAAAAAAACTTGAATAAATTAACATAGTTTAATGTATAGCTATCCCATTAATATATTATCTGACTACTCCAAACAATTTTGTTGATTCAAAGAAAGATTATATTAAAATAATATTGATAATCTATTTAGTTTAGTGTCCATTATGGATAAATTTAACTTATTAAAATTTCACATAACTCAACTTTTATAAATAACTATTGTTAGCCTTTATTTTCTTTGTTTTTGTTTAATGAAGCTTTTATTTTCTTTGTTGCCGTTTCATTAAATATAAGTAAAAATTATTGTGAACTTATTTACTTATTGATTAAGTTTAATATATTAGTTTTTAAAACATATTTTATTTTTTTCTTTATGTTTGGCCCCCTCATCAAAATTGTGGTAGCTTTGCCGTTGATTGTGTTTTTACTCTATAGAGAATGTTAATGAATGCTCTTGAGACATTGTTTAAGGTATTAAAATTAGTAAGTTTGTATTAAAAAGTGGTGTAACTATTGGTAAGACAAAAATAAAAGTTTATATTTTCAAGACAAAGTTTATATTAGTAGATTCCTTAACCAATGCACTCATGACATTAATTAGCAAGACCCTTACTCTAATCTCTATATATTGATTATTATTTATAGAGATAATCTTATGCCTAATTTTACAACAGAATGTCATTTCCATCATAGTTCTTACATTTAAATGTTGTTAGTTTATAATAATCTCTATATTTTTTTTTTATTGTTTTGATATTTGTGTCAATATCTACATTTTTTTTAATATCTTTAATTGTTTTATAAGTTGTCTAAGCGTGTGTTTGGTTGTGCGGTGAAGATAATTGATTTTGATAGAATTGATTCTGTAAAATTGATTTTTGTTAAAAGTAATTCAGATTAAAAATGGTTTTTATTTGAATACATTCATGTACAAGTGAGTTGAACTTCGAATATGTGTGTGAGAATCAATTCTAGAATCTGGCGGCATAGGATGGAGGCTACTCGGGGTGCCAACTTAGTTGGAATGTTGATGTTGCCTCTTGACGTCTGTCTTCTCTCCTTGCTTATAAAAAAAAAATCTAGAATCAAAAGTTACAAATTCTAACTTCAAATAGAATCAATTCTGGAGATAGAAGCAATTCTTCGTGATATCAACCAAACATATCAGAATGAATTCTATACTCCACAATCAATTATGATCCCTCTACAAGTAGAACCAAACATATACTAAAAATGATCGTTTAAATAACATCTCATCTAATATATTGAGCGAATCGATTATACAGAATGACTTGAATCAATAAGAGCAATGACTGTGCATTAACTAATGATATGTAGTTTGAATATTAATGAGTGACTCGAATCAATAAATTCTTACTCATATCATGTTAGATTTATTTTAATTCTTCTTTACAAGACCTTTTTAGACTTTATTCATTCACCCACCTTATGATCCGTGATCTTGTGTTGTGTGGGACGGTGGAATGGATACCTTTCTTGACGCAGTGCTTGTTTCCACCATCTTTTGGAAGATTGTGCAGCAGGTCTTTTGCATTATTAAATAAGTCTTGCTGATAGCACTCATGGACAGATTTAATGTGGGGGCAACGGGTTAGCCTACCCCATTTTCTTATTGCAATTTTACTTGTTTGATCTCACTTATATAACATTATTGTCTCCATGTAGTCTATTTATAACACCGTAAAATAAATTATAAAACCAAAAAGATCATAATTAGTGTTTTAAGAGCACTAGTTAAAAAATCAAAACAAATAATTTTTTTTTATAAAAAGTTATTGTAATTATTATATCAATAAAAACAACGCTTAGTTTTAAGATAAAATTTTCTTTTATGAAATCTTTAACCAATTCTCTTAGAGCATATCGATAGTAAGATCATAAAACTACTATTATATTCTAAACTATTTTTATATTTGTTGAAAAAAGTTTTATGATTACCATAGATTGTTGAAAAATTAACTAATTATGGTTATATTTTTTTAGAGAAATGATATTTGTAGTGACAACTTTTTGACAATTCTCTCTTTCATACTCACATTATCTTTTTATTCTCTCTCTTCTTTTTTCTCTCTCCATTGGTTTTAACCAATAGAATCAGAGGAAAAAGAAGTTGTCATGATAGCTGTCAAAGATGGTTGTTCAAATATCACTACTCTATTTTTTATTCCTTGCTAGAAATAAAAAATATTTTTAAAAAATCAACATTTTAGAGCAATTATAAACATAACTTATATAACTTTTGTACGCTTACGCGTTTATAAAGTTTTATATAAATTTTGATGATACAACCTTGACTCCACTTATTAAATTTTTTGAATCCTTGTCATTGACAACACTTTTTTTTTTTATAACACCCAATTTAAGAGAATTAATCCATTCAAAATTAAAATATCAATGCAGAACCGAAAAATATGTCACCTTAGGTTCTACAAATAAATTAGTCTCGCATTGAAGTTAATTTTCTGCAATTAAATCAATAAATTATATCATATCACATTTGATCAAATTGTAAAATTTATTGATCTCTTGATGAAAACAACTTTGTGTGTGACCAATGATACGGAACTTGTCTTACTATACACCATAAAATTGGATTAAATGATAAACTTAGGTGCGTAACTAACTATATAAGTGAAAAGAATAATGTTATGAAACTTATCTCAAAATACAACATATTCTTCTAGATCTGACAGCATGTTGGATGCAGTGTTTCTTACAGGTTTCATCACAGATACACCGATATAGCACCATTCTAAGGGTTAACCCCCCACATGTACCACAAAACATACTTTAGTATTGAATTAACCTTTTCAGTGTGCCCCCCTTGAAAAATCAACAATTTTCGATAGCTACCAACCTTCGTTTCCCGAAAAAGGAAACTGGTGTCAACTATTACTTAATAGTGTGTGTACAGTTACATAATAAGTTTGGCTTAAAAAATCGATCACTCGATAAAAAAAAAACAACGGGTAAAGAAGGAGGATGATTCTCTCTTAAAAAAAAGGTAAATTGTGTATCATCTATACTAAAAAAAGGTAAATTGTAAATTTTTTCTTTATAGTATATACAAGAGTATTACTCCCGTCTTGTCAAAAAAAGACAATTACCTTTGAAATTGTACGTTTCGTCAAATACCCTCTGACATTAACAAAACTTCAGTTACCACTTCAAATTGCATAACGTTGATCAATTTACCTCCTCTGTCAAATTCCTCCGTTAGTTAACATGACGTGACATTTGACTGTGTACGTATCATGCCACGTCACATGTGGTATTTTTTTCTTTCTATTTTTTTTTATTTTTTATTTTGGATTTTCTTTATGGTTATGAGCAAATACCCTCTAAAGTTTTGCACTTATGTACAAAATGCCCCTTGAACTTGAAAATTTATATATTTTTTTCTTATCTTTGACTCAAAAGATATTGAAAGCAAACAATTAACAATTAGCTTTAATACTTTAAACTCTACATTCTTGACTTTTTATTTTTTGAAAAAATCCATTTATTTTAATAAAAAACTATTTAACCTACAAGGTGTACCGTGAATGAAAACATGAGTACAAAACAGAACAACAAAGTAAAAAACTAATCTTAGCTTATTTGATTATGCAAATGATTGATCCGTTAGTTGTTTTTATAATCCCATTAATCATCAAAGAAATGATAAGAAACACTAAAAAAAGCAAAAGGTACCCGCAACATTTTGCTAACATTGTTATATCTTTCAAAACAAGGAGTGAACATAATTAAGTCTGTGTAATTTGTGAACTAGCACCAAAGCACCATTGTTATATCTTTCAAAACATGAAGTGAACATAACTAAGTCTGAGTAATTTGAAAATGAATGAAGGGGAAAAAGGGTTAGATAACTAAGTCTCATGAACCCCAAAAGCTTGCCATAGTTCACAAGGTTTTTGGTGCTAGCAATGTTAGCAAAATGTTGCGGGTACCTTTTGATTTTTTTAGTGTTTCTTATAATTTCTTTGGTGATTAATCGGATTATAAAAACCACTAGCGGATCAATCATTTGCATAATCAAATAAGCTAAGATTAGTTGTTTACTTTGTTGTTCTGTTTTGTACTCATGTTTTCATTCAAGGTACACCTTGTAGGTTAAATGGTTTGTTAATAAAATAAAATACATGGGTTTTTTCAAAAAATAAAAAGCCAAGAATGTAGAGTTTAAAGTATTAAATCTAACTGTTAATTGTTTGCCTTTAATATCTTTTGAGTCAAAGATAAGAAAAAAATATATAAATTTTCAAGTTCATGGAGCATTTTGCACATAAAGGCAAAACTTCATAGAGTATTTGCTCATAACCGTAAAGAAAATCCAAATTTTTTTTTCGAAAAAAAATTGAAAAAAAAATACCACTTGTGATGTGGCATGACACGTAGATGGTCAAATACCACGTCATGTTGACTAACAGAGGAATTTGACGGAGGGGGTAAATTGATTAACGTTATGCAATTTCAATGGGGTAATTGAAGTTTTGTTAATGTCAGGGGGTAATTGACGAAGCATACATTTTTAGGGGAGATAATTGCCTATTTACTTCTATATATAAAGAAAAATCGATCATGTTTGACTGAAAATAGGAGATAATATTACCCGTATTTTACTCTTATTTACTACTCCCTCCGTCCCTATATGTAAACACCCTTTTATTAGATGCAAATGGTGCTTACATACATGGACGGAGGGAGTATTTACTATTATCCCGCCTTACACAGTGGTGAGACGGGATACAACTATATGACAAAAAAAAAACTTGAGAAAGTAGATCATTTAGGTAAATAAAACTCATAGTGGGCCAGACTTGTACTTTTTTCGTTTTAGGGTAAGATAATTTTTTTTCTTCTATTTTTGACCTAATATACGTAGTACATGATATATCATTGACTCAACTCATAAATCAAATTAGTCAAACCATATAAATTCAAGTTCAACTCATTTAATGAACAAACTTAACTTCCAACTTAAATTCAATTTATTTAATTCATGAAATCACTTCAACGAATTAATTGTCGGTATTTAACTATACTCAAATTGGCCGGGCTCATTGTCATCCGTGGATGTACCTCAAAAAGAATTAACAACTTCTTCATCGAACTTATGTCAAAACAGTTTTTAAAAATATGCTTACAATTTAGATAGACTAACAAAAGTTTTATAAACAGTGCTATAGCTTTGAGTTAAAACAGTTTGTTAGAGTAAAGCACGGTGTTATAGCTTTATATATCCTAAGTAAATTAATAAATCATAACCTCACAATGTCTAAACCACTTGAAGGGGTTTAACTCATGGTGAGCTGAACCATGGAAATAAAAATGAAGATGGAAATAAATGAAAACTTAGAAAACAAAATTAATAGAATTGATAGAGTTGTCACAAGATTACAATCCTTGAAGGACTAAGGTGAGCTAAAACATCACCAAGTAATCTACTAAAAAAACTCTAGAATCTATCTACCATGCTCATCTATGGTAGAAGATGAGATGGAATGGGATCTATAAAGCTACTGACCCTAGTCGTAACATGGTATCTCCAATTCTAAGGTAAATTTTTGGGCCCTTAGCACTAACACATGGGTGTCCTTTTTATAGTACAAGGTCACCCACTACAAGTTGTATCCTTTGGTCATTTTACATGGGTTGTCCTTATCCATCCGTCCTTATCCAATCCTACCTACCCACTGACATATTCTTTTATTCTTCTTAGGATTCAAATCATTAGGGACAACTTATATTCTTCCTCATTAAGCAATGGACAGACCGGACCCACGTACTCGTACTATGTACGACCCGGCTAGAGTCCCAGGACGCTGCATCTTTACAAATCTTCAGCGATGCATCTCCAATCCATGCTGCAACTTCCCACATCTTTAGGGTCATTCCCTTAACCTACATCATCAAACATCATTGACAAGCATTACTAGTTCCAAAGTACTAAAAACACTTAAAATTATAAAATCCTAAAATAGACAATGATTAGATGTCCAAAACCAAAGTGATTAAACAAGCACAAACAATAAAATAAGATAAAGGGGAAGAAGAAGACTACGATTTTCGTTCATCCAATTCAGCCCAGATTTGACCTACGTCTGAAGGTGAGATCTCTCCAATTCACTATATGTGTTTCCCAAGTGTTTACCCACGCTATTTTCTAACCTAAAATGAATCAACCCTTAGCCATTGATTTCCTAAGGATCTCATCTTTTGATAAATCATATTTTGCCTCACTTTCACCTCTTGCTTAAAAATAAAAGAAGTACTCTATATATAACTTTGATCTCCTTCTTTCTTTTCAATTCTAAACGATGTAGGGCTTCTTAAATATGTATATTTCCAACCAACACAAACATATACGAGCACAAGCGATATATAATCATGTGTATTAGTAAAATTACTCAAATGGTTTCCATAAAATATTTTTAAAAAAATAAAAGTTCTAATACTTTTATGAAAGTATACATATCTTAGTATTCATAACATTCTACTCTCCTTACCTCAGTCAGTCAATGTTGATTATTATAAATCCAAAAGTCTATTCTCCAAATTCCCAAAAAGACGAATTAATCACACATTTTCACTGTGTGTGAATTTCATTTTTCATTGGTGAAAACAAGCCATGGAATCAGAACACTGTCTCTCACACAGGAAACATATCTCTCCACATTGTCATTTAAAATCTCTTCATTTCCATCACAACACATTTATCTTACACACATCCCTTTCACTGCTTCTAGCTTTTCTTCATTATTTTCTCAAACACCTCTTCACTGTTACTTGCATCAATCCTAATTTTCTCATTGATGGCACCACCTGCTAGATCCTATCATCTACATGGACTCAAACTTGCAACAATAATCACTGTGCTTTTCATCTTTTTCTTCTGCATGCTATTTTCCAAATCAGGTAATTAAAAAGCTACCACCAACCTCATACCTATTCAAGCTAAACAAAACTGTTTCAACTTTCTGTTGAGAATTATTTCTAGAGATTCAAATAGTTATTTTCATTCATAGTTATTTCTTTTCTCTATCCTTTGTTTTAAAATCCAAACTTTTCTTTCTTATTATTCTTCTATTATTAATTGTCAACTCATTAATTCTCAAAAAAATAAAATAATTGTCAACTCCTAGTTTGGTTTGTACATACTAAAAAAATTGAATTAGTGAATAAGACACATAAAATTTGTCTTTAAGTCGGTTTGGATTGTCTTATTTTTGAGCTTATGAAAAGTAGATAAATAAAATTTTATTTTAATTCATAAGTTCTCACAAACAAAGATTATATCTTCATAAGTTATTTTTTCATAAATTACTTTGACAAACATAATATATAAAAGTTTATTTACTTACATCAACTAAAAAATAAGTCAATTCAAACGGGTCCGACATCAGGAAGGAACACATTTTGAAAAAACTCTAAAATAAATTATGCTTTCAACTTTTAATGTAAATATTAATTATTTTTTCTTCTAATTGTAGCATTTTTTTGTTGTTGTTGGTGTCGGAATTCGAACCCCAGACCTTACATATATTATGCATTATCCCTACAAACACTACTAAAAAAACAAAAATTAGTGAGGGATATTTAGTGAGGGAAAACGTGAAATCCCTCTCTAATTCCGTCACTAAATTTTGTGACCAAGGAATTTGTGAGGAATTTCATTTTTTCCGTCACTAATTTCCCTCGTTAATTTTGCTTTTTCTAGTAGTGAAACAGAGTTAAACTATATGTAAAAATCCTATATGTAAAAATCCTGATTTAACACAATTCATTTTATATTTAAGAAACGGTAAACACATCAATCCTAAATAAGGATAATTATTAGAATTAAAATTATGTTTATTTATTTAAAATATTTTTATACTAAATAAGGATAATTATTCGAATTAAAATTATATTTATTTTATTTAAAATATTTTTATAATATGTAAAAAATGGGAAAATATGTCACTTAGTAGTGTAAGATATGGAGTATAATTAAAGATCCATTTCAATTTTTGTTTTCCTCTAATTTTTATTTGTAAATCAACTATTTACCCGTCTAATAATATCTCCTAGAAATATTTTAGAGATAGTTGTCTAAAAAAAGTGTCACTTTCAATTTTTGATATAATTTTAATTCATATTTTTCAATTGTGTCTTCTAATTAATATTAGGAGAATGCTAAACACTGCTCTTAGGATATTGGTTACGCAACCAAAACAAAAAACTTTTTTTTATTTTATAAAAAGTGATGTAAATCAAAAGTTAAAATTTATATTTTCAAGACAAATTTTCTATTTATAGTTTCCTTAACTATTGCCATGTATCCCTTTTATGATTTCCTTAACTATTTTCAAGACATTGGTTAACAAATCCTTAATATTATATGTATCCCTTTTAAATTATCATTTTTCACGTTTCATTTATGATAATGAAAATACACCACTACTAGAAAAAGCAAAATTAGCGAGGGAAATTAGTGACGGAAAAAATGAAATTTCTCACAAATTCCTTGGTCGCAAAATTTAGTGACGGAATTAGAGAGGGATTTTACGTTTTCCCTCACTAAATATCCCTCACTAATTTTTGTTTTTTTAGTAGTGCACTAATAATTAATAACGATAATTTAGTAAAATCATCATATTTTTTGTTTCGCGATTATATTTATTTTCTTGAGCAAGTATATCATTTTGATTTTAATGTGTGTGAAATGCTAAAATGTGAAAATTATTCTAAAATATTGAAAGTATTTAATAGCGTTATGTTCTTAAATCTTTCTTCTCATGTATATGCTGAATGTGTATATGCTTGAGCAGGTGGATCATTAGTGTTGGAGAGAAATGATAGCTTGGAAGACAGGAAAATGGTGATAGGGTCAAAGCCTCCTGCTTGTTTAAATAAGTGCATGAATTGTAGACCTTGTATAGCAACTTTGGTTGTTTCACAAAAAAGAAAGAGTTACAGAGTGTCATCTCGTGGGGATGATGATGACACTTATTACCTTCTAGCATGGAAATGTAGATGTGGGAATAAGGTGTTTCAACCTTGATTGATTATTTCTAGCATCACTATTTGTCACAATTAATTATTCCAACATATATATTTAGTAGAGTTGTGAGGATAAAATTGTTTTTTCAGGTCTATTCACTTTGAGATATATATACATATTTTATTGTTGGGAAGCTGATTGTTTGAATTATTTATATTTTTTGTGGAATAATTGAAATGTGAATTGGAATAAAAAATTAAAGATGGTAGCAAATATAAATTGTTATTGTTATACATTGAATTATACTGAAGTATAGTGTGTTTTTTTTCTTTCTTTCTTTAAGTTCTTTTTACAATTTTCAAATGGACAAACAACTATTTTAATCCTTGAATATGTGAGATTACTATTATATTTTCTGATCAATGTACCAAAGTTGCAAATATTCACAAATGTTCCTTTTATTTATAATTTTTTTACAAACTTGATTAATGAAAAACACACTTAAAAACTAAAGTAATTAACACGAGAATCAAAATGAATAACTAAAATGACTTTTGAAAACATTTTTAAAGTTCCGATACATTCATAAACTATAATATTATAGCATCTCACATATTCATAAATCAAAATAGTGGTTTACGCTAATATAAATGAACAAGTTTGAGTCTCATAAAATGTACAATATATTTTTATAATCTAACCAAACTTAGGAGATGGTCATATCTCGATCCTGTCCTCATAGTTGAGGACAATAATGCATATACTAGAGTTGAGAGTTAAGTTCATAATAGGAGGGCCGTATGCTTTTTAAAACATTGATCAATATATATGATACTCTTTTTCCTTAAAACAAAAAATGATACTTTTTGTTTTTTTTAAGTAGTTTAGTGAATAGAGATTCACCTTTAAAGATGAATAAGTGAAGTATTCGAAGTTCGAAGTCCACCACTGCATATATTATAAAATGTCTCTATTAACATATGATACTCCTTTCTATAAATGAGTGATCTATTTATGAAAAAATATTGTCTCCAAAAGGAATTGCCCTCTTATTAGAAAATATATGCAATAAATACAACTATGCATTTATGGTCATTGTGATTACACCAATACATGATAAAAGATAATTTAGTAAAAATAGTGCTCTCTCAGATTACTCATTATAGAATGGGTGACATTTACCATGGGAAGGTTTAATCTTTTCTCACCATAGGAAAGGTGAATGTGAACCATTGATATATTAATAAAAATATTGAATGGTTGGGATTGTCCACTTGCAACTTATTGGTGAATTTTTGTTTTTAAAATTTTACAAAAAATTTGACCCCACATTATAAGGTTTAATGATATTTTATTTAATGGGCTTTTGGCACAATAGTGGACAATGAGCCTATTTTAAAACGAAAATCACCAAGGCCCAACCAAAACATTCTATTGGAACCCCCGCGTACATATTTCTGACTCTCCAAAAAACCAAAACATTAAGTATTATTTGGTTAAATAAATTTAGTAAAATAATTTCGACCACCTGAACCATGTTCTCAGAACTTAAAGCATCGATAAAATAATGTTTTTTATTTTATTAAAAAATATGAATTCTACATGTGAGTTTATTTGAAAAGAGGTACCAAAAGTGACGATGAAAATTTTTTAGGGGACAAAAAATCGAAAAAAAAAATAGAGGGGTTAAAACGAAAAGTTTGTATATTTATAGAGACAAAAAAAAATATATTTAACCCTATTTTAAAATATGGTTATATAATTTTTAGTATTGATAAAAAAGTGTAAAAAAATTGAACACTCTTGCTTTATAAAATTAACAATATTTATGCGTAAACTTTTGCTAAAAAATTCTACAATATTTGACAACTTATTAATATTAATAAAACAAATCCAACCATATCATAAGTGTTTGAATTCCTCGTAATTCCTCAGGTAGATAATAAATTTTTGAATTCGACTATTATATTTTCTTTTGTTGGCATGATCGATAGTTACAACCAACCCACGATATTCCTCAGGTAGCTACTTCCCTTTCATGCTTCTGTAATTTAGTTTTGTACCCTATCATAAATTAGTAGCTGCCATAACTTACTAACGAAGCTCAAAA
>Ga0228710_1008071_pt1 | contig 15264 bp, 6 predicted proteins | sample MedpolnodulmetaG_FD_177995 | JGI IMG/M metagenome (GOLD analysis project Ga0228710, IMG submission 177995) | Root nodule microbial communities from Medicago polymorpha collected in Santa Monica, California, United States - pink nodules | ecosystem: Host-associated > Plants > Roots > Nodule...
GTCATGATCAGAAACTATGTTATGGCTCAGGTTTCTGTTCCATCTAGAAGTGAAATTTCTTTTGTTTTTTGATTCTGGTGTGTACATCCTCAAGGTGATGACACCTTGCATGTCATTCATCACTGCAGATGTGGACAACGAAGGATCGGAATCTAGTATCGTAGAAAGCCAATCAGTGGCTATCCATACATAACCACTTCCCATCATTCCATGTGATTGAGCCAAGTGAAGTACTTGTAGACCAAAATGAAGGGTTACATGAAGGACAATTACTCTAGACTCCATCATAGCTACCTTAAATAATGCATTGTTTATTTCATCAGTGGTGAGTTCACCAGGTCTAAGAGCTACTTTATATGATATTTTACTATGTTTCTCTTCTAGCTTATCACCTAATGCAGCTACTCCATTTCTTCCATGATCATCATCTATGAAAATTGCTATCACATCTCTCCATTGAAAATGGTCAACAATGTCTGCCACAGCAGCCATTTGATTCAGATCACTCTGTGTTGTCCTAACAAAATATGGGAACTCTAGTGAAGTTAGTGTTGGATCTGTTGCTGCAAATGATAGTATAGGTACTTGCATCTCATTTGCAATATGCGAAATCACATGAGCCATCACTGAAAACTGTGGACCAATTATGGCCACAGTGTCTTTCTCCATCAACAGTAATGCTGCAAAAGGGAAAAAAATCAATTAGTTTCTTTCTCCATCAACTCTGGACCAATTATGGCCTCATAGTCACGTGTCCTTATGGAACATGTTAATGATTCAATAAATAGTAAATATTTATTGAAAAAAAAATTAAGTTTCAACTCTTTGAGAAATGAATTGGCACAATTTTTAAAACGAAATTTCTATATAAAATTCCTTAACATATTTATTGCACGTGTTAACATTTCTTATATAATTTTATCACGTATTTATAGTTGACCCATTAGTCAATTAACCCGTCACCAGGGGTGGGAATAGGACGGGCCGAGTCAGACTTTGCTTAAATAGGTCAAGCCTAGTTGAAAAAACTGAATCCTAAGCCTGACCTATTAGCCTGTCAAAGGCTTTATTTTAAGTCTGACCTAACATTTTTAAAAGCTCGACCTGGCCTACTAGTCTGTCTAAAAGCCTAATTTGTACTAAATTTTTTAAATAGAATATTTGACATATTTACAAAATGGCTAATGAACATATATTTTTTAAAAGTCTAATAGGTCAAAAACAAATTGAAAGCATGGCCATCCATTTTTTTCTCACTGTATAAACATATATTGCATGTATATCCAATAAAATTTTGCAGAGCTTGTACATCCATCATGTAGAGTAGTAAGCGTGTATTGCATATATTTGATCTATTGCCTTTTATTTTTATTGCTAATAGGGTTCCTTACTTTGTAATTTGGAATAAGATGAGAATGAGAATAGTAAGAGATTAAGAGGGTAATACCAAAAAATACGTGTATTTGTTGGAATTGAAATAAGAGAGTAATACCAAGAGTTTTGTAACTCATTGGAAATCACATAAGAAAAATGATACTTGGGAGATTGTTGAGAGGCAAAGAGACAAGAAGCCTATTGAATGTAGATAGATCTGTACTCCAAAACACAAATTAGATGGTACCCTTGATCGTTACAAAACAAAACTTGTGGCAAAAGGTTATACTCAAACATATGATATTGAATATAGGGAGACATTTGCACTAGTGACAAAGATGAATATTGTTTGAATCTCAGTATCTTTAGCTGCTTCATTTAGATGGAAATTGCAATAGTTTGATGTTAAAAATGCATTCTTACAGAGTTAGAAAATGAGGTGTATATGGAGATTCCACCTGGCTTTGGTATGACAAATAGAGCTAACAAGGTGTATCAATTGAAGAAGGCTTTATATGGACTAAACCAGCTCCCCTCATACATAGTTTGGAAAATTCACAAATACAATGGTATGGTTGAGATATAATCAAAGCGAATAAGGTCACACTTTGTTTTTAAAACAATCACATGGAGGAAAATTGATTGTACTTCATGTTCATGTTGATTATATTATTGTTACAAGAGATGATTTGATTGAGAGACATTTGCTTGAAGAGAAATTATCATCAGAGTTTGAGATGAAAGATCTTGGATAACTAAAGCATTTTTTTTTTTACAATTGAGGTAGTCTACTCAAAGCAAGACATTTTTATCTCCAACAGAAAGTATGTGCTTGATATTTTGCAAGAAACAGACAAACTTGGATGCAAACCTACGAGTGTTGTCATTGAGCAAAATCGCAGAATGAGCTTTAAGGAGAAAAGTGTCAAAATTGACAAAGATTAGTATACAAAATTAATGGAAAAGTTGATTTATTTGGTACACACTAGGCTAGATTTGGCATATGCAGCGAGTGTATTGAGCCAATTCATGCATGATATGAGGGTGAGACACATGAAAGTTGTAGACCGTGTTCTTCAATATCTCAAAACCACTCCAAGGATATGATTCTTGTTTAAAAGAGGTGGAAGTCTAACTATAAAGGCTTACACTGATGTTGATTATGCATGTTGATTGTGTGATAGAAGATCTACTTCAAACTATTGTATTTTCTGGTGTAGCAACGTTGTTCTAGAAGATAAAACAAGTTCTAGAAGTTCAAATATATGACATTAGGAATTCAAATATATGACATTAGGAATTTGTGAACTATTACAGATAAAACAAGTTCTAGAAGATTTGAAGATACGACATGAAGACCCTATGGAACTGTTGTGGGACAATAAATCACCATTAATATTTCACATAATCATGTTCAATATGACATGACTGGACACGTTTGAGATTGACAAGCATTTCATCAAAGAGAAATTGAATAATAGATTGATTGATAACTACGACCTACATTCATTATGGGTATCAACTTACCGATATGTCTGCCCCTAGTTCAAAATTATTGATACAAATGCGCTTGTTCTTCATTTGATTTGGCGAACATAACATTTTTTTATCAACTTTTTCTGCAAGTTCCGATTGTAAAATGGTTTTTCTGCATCTCTTGTGTTCTACAAATGAAATGGAGAACATGTCTTTTTTAGTTTTTTTTTGTGTTCTACACTTGAAAAAAAAAATGTGTTCGCCATTTTGAATAGCGAACATCCAAAAAGAAATAAAAAAAAGAAATAAGCATGTTCACCAACTCACAACAAGAACATACAGAAAGTTGAAAAATTGTGTATGTTTGCCAAGTGAAATGGAGAACAAGGGCATATCATTTGTTTGTGAGAGGGTCAGAAAAAAAAAATCTTTACTTGCAAGTTGAGAATGATAGATATCCATTCAGAGAGAAAGTGTTGTGAATAATGTAATTTTAGTAGTAATTAATAGGGTTAATAGGTCTTTACCCCCTGTAATATAGGTCATTTCTGGTTTTTTCCCTGTAAAATATTTTTGTTTTGATTTACCCCTCTAATAGGCCAAACAAAAATGAAAATTTCTTGAAAAAAAAAAATAGAATTGGTTTTTGTTTGGCCTATTAGGGGTAAATCAAAACAATTTTTTTTACAGGGGGTAAATAAAAAAAAAAAATTTACAGGGGAAAAATCCGGAAATGACCTATATTAGAGGGGGTAAAGACCTATTAACCCTAATTTATATTTGGCTCATTAGTCAATTAGTCCGGCCCGTTAGATTTGAAAATGGCTTATAGAATTTAAGTTTTAAAATCCAGACCGTCGGTTGAACCGAGAACATGAAATTCGTCTGCTGGTTCGACTTCGGTTACATTGTTGTCTAGTTGAACCGGTTCAACTGCCATAGGTTCAATAGGTTTTCATTTTTACATACTCTATCTATTTATTTAAATATTTTTTAGCCAATTCTACCATGGTTGAATCAATTGGACTGATTGAACCATTATTGGGATCTCTGGTTCGATATTTAGACTTTGCAAGTAATACACGTGTTTTCGAAACCCACTTGGGTTGGTTTGGTTGCATTGACTTGAAACTTGGAAGTGTACTCCTCCTCGAAGTCTCATATTTGAGTTTCTCTGGTGCCAATTTGAGCGGGCTAATTTAGCTTCTTCAAAACAAAAATGTATATGTGCTTTTGAAGGAAAAAGTGTAGAGTAGAAACAAAAATGTGATGTGTGGTTGATAAGGACTTACAATCAACGATTCCTAGAAATCCTGGGGAAGTTTTTGTGTCAAGCATTGAAACATTAAGCTTACTTCCACTGAGAATCTTTGGATTGGAGTTTATATCATCCACTGCTGCTTCTATGGCAACTTTAGCCACTCTTCCAATGGTTGAATTGAAAGATAAAATTGCACCAATATTGATAATACTTGGTCTTGCAGAAACATTGCTGATTGTTTTTATAGGAAGGCTATGGTAGAACATCATCAGCACAAGAAGCCAAACTTTATTCATGTTGTGTTGTTCTGCAAGAACAGAACAAAGGTAGGACAAGTAAACAAAATCCTTGTAATGTGTCACTAAAAATCAAAATAGAAAATGAAAGAAAGCAAAGTATACCTGTTGATTCTTGTGGTTTAATGATTCATGTACTTGGAAGAATGAATAACTGGACTATATTTAATTACTTTTTTTTTCTTTCTACATGTGTATCTTATATATGAAAAAGATGCTAAATGGTTTGAGTGAGATTGAAGAACACTGAGACAACTACTTCTACTTGTGTTTTTACTCGTGTTGCTTAATTTTGTATGCCCAGGTGAATGGCGTGAAATCCTTTTATAGCAAGGATATTAAGTATGCATTTAGTGCTATTAGTGTTTGCGAGGGTGTTTGCGTTTGATTTTGAAGTTAAAAGTTATCATAACCCCAAAATAAAAAAATAAAAAAACACGCGGTTTGATTGGTTTGACTTTACACCTCATCTGACGAAGAAGCAAAAGAAAAATATAAGTAAACTCAATTCCTACAATACTCGTTCAAAGGGTGAACCTAAGGGAGGTTGAGCAGCACCTTCTCTTATCGGACAATTTTTTTCTCCTTTATTTTGCATTTTCTTGATTTTTTGAGGATTTTAGTTTGGCCTCCCCTCTTGTATATATGTTTTCCCCTTTTTTTTAATAGTATATTATGAGTAGGCGGTATAGGATAGGGGTATATGTCCTTCAGACTCACCTTGATGTCTCACCTATATCTTTGCCTATAAAAAAGGCTTAAAGGTATGTTTAGTCCTTGCAAATAGGCGTCATTTAAAATTTCGTCCCTGTAATCGCTAATCCTGGCGATTTACCCTTGCAAAGTTTAATCATTTAAAATTTCGTCCCTTAACCTACTCAATGACTGCCACGTCATCAAATTAGCAAAATGGCATGGGAGATTTTAAATGACGTGGCAGTCATTGAGTGGGTTAAGGGACGAAATTTTAAATGATTAAACTTTGCAAGGGTAAATCGTCAGGATTAGCGATTACAGGGACGAAATTTTAAATGGCGCCTATTTGCAAGGACTAAACATGCCTTTAAGCCTATAAAAAAATGTGGCTTTGGTTGTCGCGATTTTATGCGAAACATTACAATTTTTTGTTTACAACATTAAATCAAGTTAAAAAGTTAAAAACAACTTATTTCCAGCAATTTCTAAAAAAAAACAGTATTTCCAACAATGTTTCGAATTTTATCCAACACTAGAATTTCATTTTCATCCAACAATGCTCTCAACAACATAGACCAAATTAAAACATGGACAAAAAGGTAATTGTCTCGAAAGAAATACAAAAGATTTAGATTTTATCATTCTCTAAAACTTCATATTATATTTCAGTTTGGTGAGCTTTAGTTCGGTCGGTAAAATAAAAACCGCAAACATAATCGAACTGTGTGGTTGAATCAAAGAATGATCCGAATACATCCGAACCAAATACGATTTTTAGCAGTTTTAGTTTTGACTGGTTCATATTTACCCAAACCAAACCGCAATAGAAAAACCGCAAACCGAACCAATCCAAACGGAACCAATTTTTTACTCAACCACATGGTTTGGTTCGATCTGCGGTTTTGATTTTGCCTACCGAACCAAACCAAACCGCAATATAAGAAAAACATTAATTAAATATATATCACTTGGACCAATACTCATAGAAACTCAATGAAAACTTTAGTAAAATGACATTTTTTTTTCTCTTGTTAAGTTTCTTTTTTGTTTTTTCTTTCAAAATTGTATTTATGTACTACTTGAACTCTTAGAATGATAAAAGAATTTTAGTCTTTTGTATTTCTTACAAAATAGGATTACTTTTTGACCGGGTTTAAATTTGGTCTACATTGTTGAATGAAAATAAAATTGTAATATTGGATGAAATTTAAACTATTGCTGAAAATATGTTGTGTTTTAGCTTTTTAATTTGATTTTAATGTTGGAAACAAAAAAAAAATTATTGTCTCAGAAAACCGCACCAACCGATCGAATCCAAATCACATTGGTTTGGTTTGGTTTGTTTCGGATTTTATTTTAAAAGTCAACCAAACCAAACCAAATCGCATACTTATTTATTTTGCGGTTCGGATGAATTTTATCCTCAAAATCGAACCAAACCGCACCGCGAACACCCCTGGTTATTATACAAATTTATTATTTATCCCCGTGAACTTAACTCAGTTGGTAGGAACATGGTATAATATATGCATGGATTCGAAGTAAGAATTCAAGTTCGAATCCCAGATGTCCGACTTATAAATTTATTATTTATGTGAATTTAGAGCATTTGTGTGAAAATGTTAGAATTGAAATTAGAGATTTTTTTTAGATAATTCCTATTGTAAAAAAAATGACGATCAAGTCTACACTTTAATTGACTTGCGCATTTACGAAAAAACATTAGTTATGAGGATGGACCCATTGGAAGAGATGAAAGGTACTTAAGATAGACAAAAAATAAAAACCAGCAAAAATTATTTTACATGTAATCATACTCAGTTGGTAGTAAGTCAAATATTTAAAAATAAATGGTTTGTTTAAAATTGGAATGCTGAAAGATCAGTGTAATCATACTCTCATTAATGAGAGAAAAATTGATTGTTTTTGTTGACATTTTAAAAATAATTTTGTTTGCTAAATATGTTTTTCTGTTTGATTTTTTACATGAACTGTTTAATTATTAGAACAATGGAGTTGCATTTTCTTTTGGAAAAGTACACAACGAGAATATGACGATGAAGAATGTTGTGACAAGATGGCTATAGTTCCCAAAAATTTGTTGTTTCATTTGCAAAAGAAATATTAAACAATTCAATGTGAAAATTCTCTAAATTTCTTAGGAATGTCAAATAATTTTATTTTTTTTTGACAAAGGAATGTCAAATAATTATGAAACGAGTTTGTGAAAGTGCTCTCTCTGAAATATTATTCCCAGTAATAGGGCTCCCACATATATATTTTGGGAAAGGTTAACGAGTGTCTCGGGGCACTCTTTAAACATTTTAAATAGTAAGTTTTTATGAAAAGTTGTGTGTTTAATGCATTGAAAATTGTAATAGTTGACCTTTTCTAAGAATAATTACTAAATTTAAGATCCTTAAAGAGTACTGCGGGGCACTCGTTGACAAGACCTATATATTTTTGATAGGCACGACTATACATAATCCAAATGATTATTCCTTCAAAAAAAAATCCAAATGATTATATTAGTACTATAATGAATCATCATAGTAGTACTATAATGAATAGGCATGACAACAAGAGCATATGGATTTTTCCTCCCTACTCCCCGACAAAAAAAAACTACTCGCCCTTTTTTCTGCCTCCCACATTTATATAAAATAAAAATTGTATTTATTATAATAAATATTATTAAATAATAATGATAAAATATTATATTAAAATTACAAGGGTTTGTGTTGAATAGAAGATCAATAATAGTCAATTGACGGTGATGGTGTAAAGGGTTAGATTGATTCGGTCTCTGAGAATCTTTTTTAGGTAGCGTTTGGTCAGACTTATCTTTGACTTTTCTACACCATAAAAGCAGAAGTTGGGCCAAACATAATTCTTGAGAAGCACTTAATATAAAAAGTTGCTTATTTTTTGTGTGTGAAATACACAAATAAAAAACTTTTGTTAAAGTTGTTGAAACTTACTTCTAAGAATTCTCGGCTCCTTTTTTCTAAGATTTCCCCTTCGAATCCTACTGAGCACATTTTATTTTTCATTTTATTTGATTTTTCTTACGGCATGCATGTGCTCTATAATTACTGTTTATTGTTTGTTTGTTTTTACCATATTTTTTTTTAGGTTAAAAAATGGTTATCTTTTATTAACCGTATTAACAAATTAGTTATAAAAAAATTACTATTCACAATTTGGCATCCTGATACTTTTTATTGACAATGATATACTATTTTTTTAAAGGAATGGTATACTACTATTCATGACGTGCTCTTTTAAAGAAATATTGTGATGTAAATTTATAGGTCCATTATTTATATATTTAATCAAGATTTTTTATTTTGAAAGATAATCAAGAATTATTTATTCAGGCTATTTAGTATAATTTACATTCTCATAAAACGATCTCTATTTTCTAAAATATTTTACTGAACGTTTGAATATAATCATTTATAGGTTTTTAAATTTTAAAAAATATTATGTAGTTTAGTAATATATATACACGTAAGGAATTTTTTCTTTCATTTTTAAATATTTTAATAGTTAGATCATAACAAGGCATTTTCATCCAAAAAAGAAAAAAAAAATCATAAAAAAAGGTTATCATTTACGAAATATCTTCAGAAATTAGTTAAAATCATAATGTATGAATTTTTATAAATCTTATTCACCTCTTTAAATATTTTTATAATTTTTGTTTCATTTTAAAAATATTTATTTATTTATTTATCATAATTATTATGAAATATGATCTTTCTTAAAATAAATTCATTTTGTTTAAAAATATTATCAAACACTTTAACATAAAATATATTTTAGAATAAAAAACAAAATTTACCAAACAACTTAAAGTGTGCAACCTTCTGAATATTTTGTTTTTTAAACAGGTCCCTGCAAAACTATTCATATTGGCCCAAACGAAATGGACTACAATGTTTAGCCTTGATCGGCTACTTTTGCAAGTAGTGTGTTAGTTTTCTCTCGTTGAGGGGTTCGTAGTGCCCCACGTTTGGCTAACAACTTCCCACCTTATGGACAACTTCCCTCTTTACGACATGATTCGTCGACAAGGACCAAAGTGTGCAACCTTCCTCAAAACATACCTACTTACTCATCACTCATTGTGGTTAACGAGACTATAAATAGGAGTGAGTTTAATGGCTCACTGTTAAGTTCTACTCAACTATGACTCTATCTTATGTCTCGAAGACCCACGTACTAGTTAACAAACTCGAGAAAGAATCGACTAACCCTTGTATGTCTAAAATAACATGCATAACTTTCCATCGAATGGGGGAAACATACCTTAATCTTGAATGACATATATGCCGATTTTGGCTAACATGATAATTATTTGTAGGTGTAAACAAATACCACATATGTTGCATTATTGATTGCCTTCTGAGTGATGAGATGATGTGACATACACTGAACTGATTGTACATGAACAATGTCATCAATGCATTGTAAAAACATGAAACTATATGTTATGAACCAATTATTCGGCTTGGGATTGGTCTGAAGTTAATAATCCTTGCCAATTCACTTTCCCCGACGGTAACCTTGTTTTTCTCAACTAACTAAGAGATATTCTCTCTTAACCATTAGGTTAAACTTCTTTATAAATAGCCTCAGTCAAAATTCACACCTCTTTACCTTGCTATTTATATCTTTTAGACTTTCTATAAGTTTTTGTGATGAACAAAAACTAACAAGTGTACTAGTGTATCATCAAGTAATAATATTTTTAGGAAATAGTTCATTTCCACAGGGATTGCCTAGCTTCAACGTAACTATGTGATTATGATTAGGTTAATAGTAACTAACGGAGGTTTTGCAATTGGCAAATGATTGGTTTTAATTTTCTCAAGAGAGAAGAAGAGAAAGAGACTTGGTCGTTTCATATTTCCTTCCCTGAATTAATTGAGTAACTACAAACTATGAATACAATGCTACTAATTACTTGTTTTCAATACCTTTGATCAAAATAGTTAGTCAAATGTCTTAGTCACTAATACTTTTCAATTGGTCACACTCCCAATTGACTTACGTGAGCCCTAACCAATTTGAAGGTTTAAGAATTCTCACGTAAGTAACAATTATTATTAGTTTATGTCTAAATCAAATCAATAACTAAATGGTTAAACTAGGTCAAGCCAACAATGTTAGGGTTAGTAATCATTGTGACTTATTTTTTGATTTATGGACCAAATTTAGGGTTAGTACTTATTGATTAGATAGAAAGCAATTAAGAACGAATTATCCAAATAAAATAGCAAGGTAATTGACTGAATATTCATAGAATTATTTAAATTTACATGAACAAAAGATGACAGAGAAGTTCGTCTTTCTTGACCTAACCTAGAAAGGAATGAGCTACTCATGATTCATAAACACATATAATTATACATGAATAACTGAACATGAGAAAAGGATCACCGTTTCATGATCCCTTTCATCCTGAATGGCTCCGGTAACTTCAATCCTCTAGAAATCACGTTTTCGCCTTCATATGCTCATCAAAAGGTGTTTTTCTATTGACCTAAGGGTTCAATATTTATAGGCGCCAATTTCCTTAAGTTTTTTGGAAATTGGTTCACGATGCGGGCATATACCTCGTGATGTGAGGTAGGAAGTAAGCTTATCCTTTTGACCTAATCACTCTATCTTGCGATGTAGGGATCACAACCCGTAATGCAAGATAGATAATAGCGATCATAATGAATCACATCACATTCTCGCGAGATGGGGTTCATAGCTTGTGATGCAAGTTAAGAAGTATCTTACTCCATGAGAGTTATGACTCAGAATGTCCTTTTTATTCAATCCAAACCTTGGTTGATCAATCCTCAACCCTGTTTCTTTTCGAAAACAACTTCATCTTTCTGCAATTGTTGTACACATTGGAGCGGTTTTCTTGGGATCCTATCTTTGTCTAGTGAAAAATATCTTATATCAATGTTTGAAGAATGGAATATATGATATGATCATGGTATCTAGGGTTTACATGAACTTTGAATCGGAGCTCTTCCATGGATTCCCTGGCTATTGGTCTGTGGGAACCAATGCCTTCATTTTTCTTCAAGGGATGATGACCCTTACTCTTCATGATGTAGTTGCCATTCTTGGATTTCCGATTATAAGTACCAATGTTTCAGTGGTACATACCTTAAGACATAGGGAATTGGATTTCATCTTCTCCAAAAACACTTAAGGTAAGAAAAAACCCCTAAAAAAAATTAACTACGAAGCACGAAAAATAAGTAAAAACTACAAAATAGAAAATATAATTTAAGGAAAATGTTTTTTTAAGTGATTATAATGAAATTTAAAAAATGAAATTCGGATAATAAGGTAAATCTCAAAGTTAGGAAATAAATATAATGTAATGAAGTAACAAAAAAATATTAAAAAATTTAAATAAGAAAAGTAAAAGATTAATTAGAAAATACAGTTACAAGGAAAATAAAAAGATGGAAACTAGTACTAGCTACTAAGGAAAATGATGTAATCAATGAATCGTTGAGCTTAAAAAAATATTTAATTAAATTTTTGAACTATATGTATTTTTATATTTCATAATTAGGCTAATAATTATTTAAATAAATTATTATTCTTTTGAAAGAATTTTTAAATAATTATTATTAGGTCGTGGACCGGTATAATAATCTTGGGCTAGAGATACGCCATATGTGATCCAAATTGACCCGGTAACTAATTTAACTTGGGTCTCCTTTGCTTTCCAACTTGTCTGTTATGCTCTAACTCGCCAAAATATCTCTAACTCCTCTAGTCCTCTATAACTTCATACAACCTCCTAAATTCCCCCGAATAATCTCCATAAAAAGGGGGAGGCATTCAAATAAGGGATCATGTTCAATGTTCACAAATTTTCATACTACTCACCTGACACACACACATACACACTAGGTGGGATATCTCCTATTGTGCAAGTACACATATCGTCCACCGTGGGTATGGTAAACTTGTCTGAGGCCTAAAGATCCTATAATCATGGTTGTATCTATATGCTTCAGACCACTAGTCTCGGCTTCATGGGTGATGATGATTACTTTATGCTTGTCAATATTTTGTTGGTTCATATTTTATGTATTTTTAATTTCATGGAAGTTAAATGCATGTTGCTGGCTTCAAAAGTTTTTCTTATTGTTATATACAATTATTCCTATTCTTATATACAGGAGGCATGATTTTTTTAATGGCGGTAAGTTCTTTCAACTTCATATTTAAACAGTTTAAATTTGTAGGTTTTACACACTATCGTGATTTTTTGCTACAGATTTTTGGTTAGTTTTGACGCGCCCAAACTTTGACTTCCACTGTGAGTATTATAGAACACCACCGCCAAAATTTGTTTCAAAGGAGTATTTGCAAAACGTTTTAATTGATTTTTGTTTAATTTGATAAGTATCGATAGAAAAAAACAATTTGTGATAAGTATCTCTCGTACTTTTTGAAGTCAAAGTTTGGGCGCGTCAAAACTAACCAAAAATTTATAGCAAAAAATCACGATAGTGTGTAAAACCTACAAATTTAAACCGTAAGTTGAAAGAATTTATCGCCATTAAAAAAAGCATGCCTTATGTATATAAGAATAAGAATAATATAAAAGGAATAAGTGTATATAACAATAAGAAAAACTTTTGAAGCCAACAACGTGCATTTAACTTCCATGAAATTAAAAACACAAAATATGAACCAACAAAATATTGACAAACATAAAGTAATCATCATCGAGACCAGTGGTCTGAAGCATATAGATACAACCATGATTATAGGATCTTTTGGTCTCGGACAAAGTTTAACGTACCCACAGTGGACGCTATCTGTACTTGCAGGGAATACAATAGTAGATATCCCACTTGGTATGTGTGTCAGGTGAGTAGTATAAAAATGTTGATTTGTGAACATGATCCCTTATTTGAATGTCTCCCCCTTTATATATAGAGATTATTTGGGGAGCTTTCGGAGGTTGTGTGAAGTTACAGAGGAGTTAGAGATATTTTGGCGGGTCAGAGCATAACAGACAAGTTAAAACGCAAAGGCGGCCCAAGTTGAATCAGTTACCGGGTCGATTTTGACCACATATGATGTATCTCTAGCCCAATATTAATTATACCGGACCACGACCTAATAATAATTTATTTAAAAATTCTTTCAAAAAAAATAATTTATTTAAAAAATTATGAACCTAATTATGAAATATAAAAATATATATAGTTCTAAAATTTAATTAAATAGTTTTTTAAGCTCAATGATCTATTGATTATATCATTTTTCTTAGTAGCTAGTACTAGTTTCCATCTTTTTACTTTCCTTATAACTGTATTTTCTAATTAATCTTTCTCATTTAGTTTTCTTATTTTAATTTTTTAAGATTTTTTTGTTACTCCAGTACTTCATATTTATTTCCTAACTTTGAGATTTACCTTATTATCCGATTTCCATTTATTAACTTTCCATATAATCCCTTAAAAAAACATTTTCCTTATAATTATATTTTCTATTTTGTCTTTTTTACTTACTTTTCGTGTTTCATAGTTAATTTTTTTTAGGTGTTCTTTCTTAGCTTAAGTGTTTTTAGATTTTCTTATTACTAAATTTCTTAATACTGAATTTTTTATTACCCAATTGCACAAATCTGAGAACGCAAAACTAAAATCAACAAATTCCACAGATTCTATTAACAAAACAATATTAATATAATTTAAAAAAAAATAGAACTTTGAAGATTCACAACACAAACTCAATGAACAAGACAAGATTAAATGCACAAAACAACGATGAATAAGTAAAAAGGACAACAAAATCACAAAATTGAACACGACGAACCTTAAGAAGAATCGCGAAGTAATGAAGGAAATACGTGCAAAAGCAGGGTCGTTTCTTCCAAACCCATCGTCGAGGCACGACAGTGTGGTTGATAGAAAGTTAGAATGAGAACAGGCGCAATAGAGAATGAGAATAGTTAGATTTCTACAGATTTATACGTAGCCATGATCTTCTTTCAAACTAGAGAATGAGAACCATGATTCAAGGATGAAATTGGAAGTTAATTGTGGGTTTTGCGATTGGACAGTGACAACCGAGACTGAAGATATATGGGCTTTAGGGTTTTGCGATTGAAATTGAAAAAAGTTGGGAATTTAAAAAACGTTGTGATTGAGACTCTAGGGTTTCGGAGTTAGAATAAGATTTAGGAACAGGGAGAGTGAAAATTAGAAAGCGGGAGTCTGAAATTGGTAAAGTGTGTTACTTTCACACATAAAAGTTGTGGCAGTTAAGGAACAATAGTCGCAATATACATAAAAGTTGCACTGGTTGAGTAATAACAGTTGCAATATCGTCGCAATGTGAAATTTGAGGCATTTTTAAGTGCAGATCAAGTGTCGCAAAATACAAAATTTCTTGTAGGGTTTGTTTAATTTTTTTTTAGTACATTACCTTACATTTATTTCTTATCTTTGATTATTTATTTTTTTGAAAAATCCTATTTTGATATATTTATTCTCTTTTCTGTGTCGTTTTCCTTAATTTCTAGTTTTCATATTTTTATTTTCCATTTAAAAATTAATGAATACAAAATATTATTGATAACAGCCGTTGCCAACTCATGGGAGATTCTTATTTTTTTCCTTAATTTATAATTTAATTTTTTTTTTTTACTTATTTTCTTTCATTCTTATTTTAACTTTTTTTTTCCTATTTTCCTTAATAGCTAGTTTCCATGTTTTAAATTACCTTAGTACAATATTTTCTAATTGTCTTTTTTATTTACTTTTATTGCATATTTATCATGCTAGTTCGTCAAATATCTTCAAATTATGAGCAACAATGGAATTTATATTATATTACTACTACTACTACTCTATGTTTTGAATTTATATTTTACTAGTGTATTTACTCGGCGTTATCCGGGTTAGCCATATAATTAACGATGACCAAAATTTAATATGCATGACATCCGTAAATGAAATTTACCATAGACTGGTACATGATGCATATTTTAGTAGGTACCCACAAATAGAATAAAATAAACCATATTTTAAGTATCCGTAAATTAATAGATGCACATGAGGATGAAATTAATTTGATTTATTAAAATTATTAACACATATAGAATATAATAAA
>Ga0228710_1008072_pt1 | contig 15258 bp, 13 predicted proteins | sample MedpolnodulmetaG_FD_177995 | JGI IMG/M metagenome (GOLD analysis project Ga0228710, IMG submission 177995) | Root nodule microbial communities from Medicago polymorpha collected in Santa Monica, California, United States - pink nodules | ecosystem: Host-associated > Plants > Roots > Nodule...
AGACTAAATCTTTTGAATATTTGTTCCTGAAATATAATAACTTGCAATTGAAGTAAAATAGTTCTGGAAGGAAATAAAAACATATTAAATCTAATTAAAATAAACTTAAATATTAAATAAAAGACACTAATTTAAAGACTAATTATTGACTCATCATGTAGGTTGGGGAGTTTCTTGGTATGGACTATGGAAGTTTCTGCTGGTGCCAACCCCATCAGTTTGTTGAATATAGGAGAAATCACCCGCAAAAGAGATGGGTGAAGTTTGAATCTTCTGAATCTTGAAAGGACGGATGATAGAAGGTGAAGGTTGATTGGGAGATTCAATGGAAGGAGAATCAGATATAACAACTTTGTCTTTTGGTGGATTCATGATGATATCAGGGGGAAGATGGAGAGATTGAAGAGAAACAGGTTGGAAAAGAAGAGGAAAAGAGAGAGGGAGAAAGAAAGGAATTGAGGGGTAGTAACAAACCAGTAAGAAACTAAGGGATAGAAACACCAAAAGGTGAAAAAGAACACACCCAGGAAGAGGGGATAACTAGGTCAAATAAGATGGTTGTTAGTTACACTTGTTTATATTTTTGTTTCGGCAAGTCTTATAGTTTATAAGGTTATTTTTTTTGAAGCGTATGACGAATTGAGTAATGTATGTACATATTAGTCGTTGGTTTCCAATTTAAATATGATGTGGAAGTGAGTTAAACTAAAATTTACCAAAAGAGACGATCATTAAAAAATTAACGATATGTTTTATGGCTAGAATAAAGAGGCAGAATATGATAATTATATCACATCCTAATGTAATATTTTGTTTGGAATAAACATGGTGGTGCTAAATCGCGATAGCGAGATAGTGTGGTGTATTGGGAAAAACCCATGCCCCACATCAGATAGATAAGACTCTTGATAAGAGTTTACATAGATGAGGCAATCCTCACCTTATGAACCAGTTTTTAAGGATGAGTTAGGCCTCCAATTTCATTATGGTATCAGAGCCTGTCGAATTCAAGGGTCACCTACCAATTCACGCACCAAAGCCAAAAAAGTGTTGGACGTGACAGGGGTGTATTGGGAAAAACCCATGCCCCACATCAGATAGATAAGACTCTCGATAAGAGTTTATACAGAGGAGGCAATCCTCACCTTATGAACCAATTTTTAAATGATTTTAATATGTCACGTCAGCATTTAAGGACAAATGAACACCCTCAACAAAGTTGGATAGAAAAGGGCAATTATGACAATGTTGTAAAACTTAACAAACCAATCTTTATATATTAAGAATTACTTACACATGAATAGAAGGCAAACTGACAACAAGCTGCGTCGCTAGACCTTTTTGGACGACAGAACAAATTCTCGTAAACACAACATTCATGAACCTATGAGACATAACATTGCTTTGCATCACAATTTAAACTCTATGTAGAAGGTCAAGAACCTCTAGTGGTAGAAAACCGAAAATGTCAAAAACAAATGGTATAAAAACATGTTGATTGTCAGAACACTCTTTCTCATGTTCGGCCATTTTGTTTGACGCAACTTTTAGGGTTGCATGCTCTACCATAAAAGTCCCGTCCTTAATCCAACAAGTGGTAAAACCCCAATCAAGTCCGCACATGCATGTTTTCCTCCCATCAATCGTACACCATAATACTGGCAGGCCAATATAAAACTTGAAAAACCAAGGGAGATATTTAACCAAAGTTTTATTTAAATTGGACACATGTCGTATTCTAAAGCGTGAGATTGATCTGAAGGACCAGAACAGGTGAAAGTTCACCCTGCCTTTGGCGTGTTAGCTAGAGAATCCGATTCCGAGCCCAAAGCCCAAGTTCAACAATCGGTTATTCCGTCTTTCTCGCGCTACTAGGGTCTGCAAAATTCCCTTCTACCCTTTCTCACCTCCGTCAACACCATCATCTTCACCCTCACAATCAGGTACGCATTTTCTTTCTCTCCAAACTTCTTACACTTTTTTTGCCGCCATAATCTCTCTGAACACTCACACTTTCTTCATTTCAGTGAAACGTAAAACAAACACCATCACACAAAGTTCGTTATGGATTTCGACGACCTAGATGCACCGGTAAAACCTCGAGTCTCGCGGTTCGCGCCAAGATCATCAAAATTCAAACCTAAAAAGGAAGAACCATCACTCATTCCCAAATCCGAACCACCGCCACTCGCTTCTGCCAAAACAGAACCACAGGAAATTGATTTAACCGCGCCCACTCCGGTGAAGCCTGAGCCTAATGCCGCTGTTAAAATTGACGCTGAATCGAAGATTGAAGGTAAAGTTGATTCGAGAAATGTTGATGTGGAAATGACTGAGGCGGTTGATGATTCAAGAGAAGTTAATCCTATGGATGAAGATGATGAAGAGGATACAGTTGTTCGTGAAATTGATGTTTATTTTTCGCCTTCTATTGATAATGACACTAAGGTTTGTTACTGCTTTGTTCTTGAGGTTTTTATAAACCACTGACACAAACACTGATGCCTGTAGTAATCTGAGAAAATGAAATTATTGTAAGCAATCAGATGTGTGTGTCAGATACTGGTAGTAATTTGAGAAAATGACATTATTGAATGTAATCATACATGTATCACACGGACATTGAACGTCGATAGTGGTAGTAATTTGTGAAAATGACATTATTGAATGTAATCAGATGTGTGTTGGACACGGGACACTTACACTGATACCTTGATGTAGTAATTTGAGAAAATGACATTACTGAATGCAATCAGACATGTGTTGGACACTGGACACAGACACGGACACATTGATACTGTTAGTGTTTGAGAAAATAGCATTATTGAATGTAATCATACGTGTGTCGGCCACCAGACACAGACACTGAAACGTCGATACTGGTAGTAATTTGAGAAAATGACATTATTGAATGTAATCAGATGAGTGTGTTGGACGCCAGACACCTTTGACCATAAGTGTCGGTGATACGCTAGTGTTGGATAATGGATTCTACATTTTACTGTGGTAGTCTAATTTTTGTTTTTTTGGTTGTTTTTAGTTGTATGTCATGCAGTATCCTTTGAGACCATCTTGGCGGCCTTATGATCTTGACGAACAATGCGAAGAGGTGGGTTTATTGTTTTTTTCTTTTTTTTCTTTTAGGAAATTACTGGTGATTCTATTGACTAACTATTGTGTGTTTTGATTCTCTAGGTTAGGTTGAAACCTGGGACTTCAGAAGTAGAGGTTGATTTATCTATTGATTTGGAGTCATATAATGTTGAAAAAGCCACTGCCGATAAATTGAAATATACAAAGCAGGTATTTTCATTATATCTTATTACAATCTTTGATTGAATGATGCTATAAAAGTTACCACACCCATTGCCACCAGGATGTGTTGTATGTTTTAACAAGTAAATAATTAACATATTAATTGTTAAATATTTGACAAAGAAGGCTCCATGATTCATTGGAAGTTGGAACTGAAATTAGTAATAGCTGTGTATTTCTTTTTTGTATTTTGATGAGAGGGATTGCAAGCATCTTGTTGATTACTCGATTATTTAGAATCAATAACTGTAGACTCAGTAGAATATATCAATGCTCCATGATGATATATGCATCCTTGAAATAGGTTAGGGCTGGTTACATTTGCTAGCTTTGGTAATATGATATCGGATGTAGCACCTGATAAAGAAGAAGACAGCTGAAATCTTGAATTACTGATTATGATTATTTTATCTTTTTTTAATTTATATTAATTAGGATTTGCCGATTAGGATGACTCTATCTCTTTTAACTTAACATGCATAACATAATCCTTATCTGTGAAAGTTTGATTAAGATATCTTCATTATTTGTAGCCTTTGAAACGGTAGTTTGGTATTGGAATAAACAAGCAAACAATCATTTTTTAGGAAAAATCTTTGTTTCTCTAGGAGGACTCTCTCATGGGTAACTCTACTTGTCACTTTCACCTTAAATCGAAATCCACCACATCTAGCTCCATGATTGATCCCACACAATGGTTTATAATAGAATATTTAATAATTAAAAGGAGGTATCCAAGATCAGAATTGGCATAAATTATTTAAAATAATCGATGCACTTAAATTTTCAACAAGTTGACACTTATGTTAGTGTAGTGTGTCATCGTTTACTTTCTGCTTCTGAGCATAGGTTTATGATGATGTTTTCTTTACCTATATTTTGTTGTTGCGGTTCAGTTGTAGAATTTGATGTGTATCGTGAGTTTGATTGGATTTACAATGAAATTTTAGGTCTTGTGGAAAGCTTGCTTCACTCACTAGCAGAATATGCCTGCTTTTAAAAATGTGAAAAGCTTCCACGTCAGATTACTAATGCACCGCAATCAACATATGCACATGAAACTCTGTCAAATCTTTATGACCTTGAATCAATGATACAACTGTGCTAATTTTACAGACCACCATGCATTGTTTGAACTTTGATTCATGTCGTTAATACTTAATACCATCTAGAGGGGTAATGATTGGTTGCACTGTTGCTGTATTCTTTGTTTCTAATTTGTCATTATATTTTCTAAATATAACCCTTCTCTTCGTTCATTGAATTGCTGGAAATACTTTTGATATATATGTCAAAGTTGAATATCATTGTGTGCTTTGTTTGTGAAGTTGTCTCAGAAAGGTATTATATACTGTAACTTACGAATTTGCTATCATATTTTTAATTCTCCCCAGACTCTGTCAACTACGTGGAAGCCGTCTCCTGCAAATGGCTGTGCTGTTGGGCTTCTTATGGGAGATAAGGTACTTGTGTCTCATTCTATTCTGCAATGCTTCCGAGGAAGATTTAAATACAATCATGCCTTGAAATCAACTTCCTCCAGAGATGTAGTTTGTTTAGGATTTTTAATTTCACTTTAGGTTTTTGATTTGGGATTATTGTATTGTTACTCTGGTATTTAGATATTTTGGTATAAATTGGATTATCTTTTTCAAGCTTTAGATCAGGAATATGTATTAGGTTGTTTAGCTTTATTGGGCCTGTTAATAGGCCTTCAGTGTTAAAGTTCAGAGGCTTTTGATGATTGATATACAATTATCAATTAAGAGTATCTAGATTTGAACCGAAGGAGCGCTCTGTGCCTAAAGGAGCACTTTAGGTTTATGAGGAGAGTGAGCATTCTTGGATACTTTTCCTACATCGTACAACTCCTCAAAACATAATATAAAAAGTTGAAAGAAAACAATGGAATGTCACCTTAGAAGATAAAAGATAGAACCTGATCTTGTAAAGATTCTTAACAGGTTATATGTTTTGGATTCTCGCACGAACAACCCAGCTAGCTTGACTTACTCTTGCTTATCCACTCATTATTATATATAATTACATGTAGCATTTAAAATACTTCAGAATTGTGACCCATCATATTTCTCTTATCTTCAACTTTGTGATTCATTTATGTCTTGTGCTTCTTCTCTCTTCTGAATTCTGATAACTTGAAGGTTTCATGGATTTTATCATTGTTATACTCAAGTTGCTTGTATAGAATATTTCAGAGTTCTAACCCACTGTTATTATCTTCAATTTTATTTTATGATTTATGTCTTCTTATTTCTTCTATTAACATGCAAGATATATGAATTGCATCATGGTGATACTTGTTGATTTTTATTTTTGAGAAATTTGTAAATTTGACTGTCTCTGTCTTGGTTGCAGTTGCACCTTCATCCAATTCATGCAGTTGTACAGCTTCGGCCATCACGACATTATCTTGATTCTGGGGGCTTAGAAAAGAAAAATGTTGCTACGTCAAATAAGCAGGTATTGTGTTAGTTACTTACAGCTAAGTAGAAAAGATTGCACAGGTATAAGCTGCAGTTGTAATTTTTACCGGATAGCACTAATGTCTTGATAATCTTGAAATATTTTTTTGCACACCTTTTACAACAACAACTAAGTCTTACCCACCCACTATCATGGATCAAACAACACCATCTATCATCAATCATGTTGATATGCAAACTGTTGTCCTCTAAATCTTCCTTAATTTGGTTAAATGTTGTGTTCGACTCGTCCAATGTGTAAGATTCTTCATAGAGATTCAAATACAAGTTGTGAAATGTAGTTTTACAAACCCCTTATATTGACATGCTGGGTGATTGTACTCCCCCCTCATAAGAATATGAGAAGCCAAAAATGTTCAATTGCTGTTGCATGCTTGTAGGAACATTGCCTTTTCTGTTCATATTTTCAATTTAATTATTCAGTCATTAGCATCTTTTTTCCATCTGTGCCATCTCTAATTACATGTTTTGTTATCTCATCATAGGGATAGTTTACAAGCGGTCTTGTTGAAGGAGCACTAAACTCTTCCTCAGTTTGATTTTGTATTATTTTCTTTCTTACTACTCCCTCCGTCCCTTAATGTAGGCACCCATTGCCTTTTTCACATTTCTTAAGAAATGTTGTCAGTGTAATTAATGTGTCTGTTTTGTGTGTTAATATTACAAAATTGTCCTTTGTTTGTATGTGTATTAAATTTGACTTTTCATATTTCAAGACAAAATAGCAGTATTAATTAGGGGTATGTTTAGGAAAAAAATAATAAATGCATCTAGTAATTTGAAAAGGAGTTTACATTTAGGGACAAAAATAAAATCAAATAAGTGCTTAGATATAGGGACGGAGGGAGTATTTATCAAGTTGTTGTTTTCTTCAAACCTAATGTGTGCCGTGATATTATGCCATCGATTGATTTCGGAGCCGACCCAACCTAGTGGGAAAAGGCATTTGTTGTTGATGTTGTTGTTGCCGTCGTCGATCTGCAATCTGTCAACACATGGGCATCCATTTAGCTAATTGATTTTGTTTCTTTGTTGCAGAATAAGCAGACAACGCCTTCAATGGAGCAAAAGAGTGATGGTGCGCCTTTAATTGAGCAAAAGAGCGACAGTAATCAGGTGTAACAGTTGTTAAAACAATAATCTAATTTAAATATAGCAGTTTTTGGTCATAATGGGGTTATGCTGTATTTTAAATGATCATGGTATGCATTATGATTTGTGAACTGGATATAACTATGTCTACTAGTAGTCTTGTTATACCAATATGCATATGGCAGTTTACTCTCATATATTCTGTTGTCATTTTCACTTCAACTAATAATCATGAGAGAATATGAAACCATTTTCTATTACAAATTTTGAAAACAGATTTAGCATTTTAAGAAACTATGAAAATGCCAAAACATTGGTTTCAATGTTTCTAAACGTGCATTCTTCCTAACATGTCTTCCATCTTCTCGCAACATGAGTCTTCCATCTCCTTGTTAGCAAATTAAAATGAACATAAATTTCATAAAATGAAATTGGAAATATTTTAAGTAAAAGGGAGCTCTCCTGTTTTTACTTTTTATTTTCCCTCCTTTTTTAATTGGTCTTTTTTCTTTATCTTGTGCAGTGTTGGGTTCCTCTCGAGTACCATGGTTGCAAGAGTGATATCTCATCTAGATATTTTCAGCAAATGGTTACACACGAAAGTTCTCCCATAAACTTTGAAATGAGCACGTAAGAATATGCCCTTTTATTCTTTTGTACTCTTCTGTATGAGTCTGTAAATTTATTATGCTTGTCAATATTTGAATGGTTCAAGGTATGACTACATTGCTACACTATGTCCTGGAGTGAGCAGCAACACTTTAGCTAAAGGTCCTTCTAAAAGGTAATTTCTTCCTTTAATAGAAGCGGTCATCTTTATTTTTTGCCCTTATTTTGCCTACTCTCTGTTGTACCACACTCTCTCTCTCTCTCTCTCTCTCTCTCTCTCTCTCTCTCTCTCTTCTTTTTGTTGTATTCCTCTCGGTTTTGTCTCGTCAATTATATCTTTTATTTTTCTTACAATGCCATATTGATTTTGTTCAGGTATCTTCTATCATTGCCGGTGGAAAAACGTCTTCAGACATTGCTGATTGAGGTTTGTTGCACCATTAGTTTGACCTTGATTTCTTGTTGTTATTGAGAGAGGATATTTATAGCCAACACTCTGCATCTTGCTTTTTATGCTTGTCTATTGTTGATTGCATCCATTTTTTTTCTCTTTTCACTTGGCATATATTCCATCCCTGATTCAACTATGCCTTGTGTGTGTGTTTTAACTGTTAAGCTTAGACACATGTTAACATGTGCCAATGTTCTCCGTTCACAAGATATCAAGAACTGAAGTTTCTGCTTTCTGTTCAAAAGGCATTTGCATTTTGTAAAGCTGATACTAGGTTTATGAGCAACATGTCATTGATATTTTTTAACAATTTATGTTTTAGAATATGATTCTGTTGGTAATAGTTTTCCTCTTAAATTAAGTTTTTTTTTTTTGGTTTTCTTGTCTCTTTCCAAGTATAATTGAAATATCAAGAGGGAGGGAGAGTTCTTATTTGGGTATCTTTTACAAGTTTAATTTTCATACATTTTTTATATGTGTGACTTTAAGAGTGGTTATGATAAAAGTCAAACATTTTTTATGATCTAACAATTATGATTGATTGACAGTGTAAAAACTTTTCACACTACAATATATATATATATATATATATATATATATATGAATTAAATTCATTTTGTAATACCCTCAAGTTCGAATAGAGTAACATTCCATCTATTTTGTATTTTTTTTAATGTATCTAATAACAGAACACTTTATGATAGGGCCCTCCACTTCACCATTTTAGTGCTATCAAACACTTTGCTCCTGAATGCTCTGATGAAGAACTGCTGAGTGTTCTGCAGAAGCAAGCACAATTGCTGCGGGGTTACTGGGTTCCAAGAAGTAGCTTGCTGTATCCTACGGGCGGTATAGAAAGTCTGGCAAGAAATTATATCCTTGTAAGGTTTCACAAGAGTTTGACAGTTAAGTCTGATGAGCTGAGAAGGCTCGGCGGCGGTGAACTTGGTAATCGCATGAAACAATTTGTGATGCAATTTGCTTTGGAAAAGTTTGATCTAAAATCCAAAGAAAATTATTGGAAGTTCAAAGAGCTTCCTGATGAGTCCTTCATAAAAGAATTTCCAATTGTTGTTAAAAAACAAGAAGAAATTTTTAAGATCTTGGAAAATGAGGTAAATGGTTTTATCGGTACTCTTGGAGGAAAAAAAAAACTTAAAAGTGCTATAACAAACAGTGGTGTCAACAATGCTCTTGTTACATCAACAAATTCTGATCCACGGGCAACAAGTTTGGGTGAAGATCCTTCTAGGAGCATGACCATGTCAAGTGAAACTCGTCATGCTCTGCCAATTGCCCTTAAGAAGCTTTTTCAAACTCACAAAGTTTGCAGGTACGTTTTCCCATTTATAAATGATAAAATTAAGCATCTTTAGATATTCCTTTAACTGTACAACTTCCTAGATTGACTGTTATTACTCCTAGAGTATACAACTTCCTAGGCTAGTGCTTACTTATTAAGCTTTCAATGCATTTATTGTAAAACCATTATAAATACAAGCAGGGCCGTCCCTATGTAATTGGAGGCTCGGCTCTGACGTAAAAATAGGCCCCTAATAAAATAAAAAAACATAATTTTTTTAAAAGAGCAATTATCGATTTAAATTGAAAATAAGATCCATAAAAAAAAAGTCACTATTGTAACTAACACAGAAAAGATCAATATTCTAATCAATAATATAAAAATACAACTTCAAGCGAATATCTTTATCAATTTTCTAGGTTGTTATTATCCTTAATTTGTACAAAGGCAAAAATAAAAGGTTTATAATGTTTTTTCGGAGAGAATAATTATAATGTTTGTTCTTTCAAAGAAAAAAATTATAGTGTTTTTATTTGTAAAGATATAGCCAAATAAATTAAGGAGAATTTGGATGAATTGGAGAGAGGATAGACGAGCCTCAAATCTATAATAAATTATGTCCAAAACAAAAAGCACTCTCATATTAAAAAATAATTAAGAAAAAAGGAAAAGAAAAATTAATTAAAGAAAAAAATGAGTCTTGGTTAATTTTTTTTTTTGAGGGATGAGTCTTGGTTAATTAAAGAATGAAAAAGGAAAAGAAAAATTAATTTGTGAAAAAATGAGTTCCGGGGGGGTTGAATCCACAACCTAAGCAATTCCAACACGCTCACATCTGCTAAGCCACTTCAGAATGTCTGTTACTTCTAGCACACCATTTATATATATTAGTTATTAAATGCAGTCTATACAAAAAAAATAAAAATTTGGGCCCCCAAAATTTGGAGGCCCAGCTCAGTATAGCTGTTTGCACCCCCTCAAGGCCGGCCTTGAATACAAGGTGTGCAATCTCATTATTTACACAGTTTATACACCTTAGTTATTTTTGGAAGCCCAACGTTGGTAGGTTAGTCCATAGTGCACTTCAACTCTCATGTTTCAATAGCTATGCTTTGTATTGGTCGATATGTCTAGTGGGATGTGTATTTGTTGACTGATGAACAACGATGGGTATGAAAATTGGCGGTGCTTGGTGGGCGCACACCTATGAGGCTATTTCTCTTTCCCCAATTCATGTGTTTTGAAAGGTCGTGCCGCTTTCGAGGGAACCTATCCAAGGTTGTCAAACTCGAGAGTCTAGGTAAACTCGTGTAGCCTCTTTAAACTTGCAAGTGATTACCTAATATTAAAATAACATATATAGATAATATAATACCATTAAAATAATAATAATTTAACATTTCATTTCTATAATAAAGCAAAAATAATTTTAAATAGATAAATATTTATGATAGACCAAAAAGAAATGGTGAAATAAAACAAACGAAATGCTAGGAAAACAACAAACTCATGTGGAGGCATGGTAGTTGTCCCTCACAACAACACTACAAACGTAAATTTACTTTCTAAAACCAATAGCTATTGAAACACAAATAATTAAATCAAATATTGGCTAATTTTTACCAAAATTTTATGTAGAATCGTAAACTCGTTAACCACTAGTAAAACCGATAGCTTACCAATTATTTTATCAAGTTTTTATAAACTCATAAGAGTTCACTAAAAATATTGTTTATATGTGAGTTGACTCGTTTAATGGCTTAACATCATAAACTCATCAGAGTTCAAGAGTTAACTCGAGAGTTTAACATCCTTGAACCCATCCATTATTCCTTTACTTTTGTTTTTGCTGAAACAAGCTTGGCCCACGATACTAGAAATTTATTATTTTAGTTCCCATCTTGCCTATCATATCTCATTATTTTAGTTCCCATCTTGCCCATCATATCTCATGAACTGCACTGGCGGTATTGTGCAGTCGAGTTGCAGCCTCTTTCTTCCTTGATTCTCTCACTGGCGCTGCAGCGCCCATGGGTTGCACTATGGCACAGGCCCAATTGGAGTGTCAAGTGTGGCATAGTTTGCGTTCATAGTGTGGAGGCCCATGATCCCAAAGTTCGAACCAATGGACTCAAACTCTCCACCACTCATAAACCCCTTTTCTTAATCCCTCCTGTGTGGGGCTTCTTCAATTTCCAACAAGCAAATATCATTGTTTGACGTGGAAAGCTCGGCTGACCTGTCAAAAACCCATACTGTGACACTGTTGAAATTTGAGGTGTGAAGAGTTTGTCTCAAGAGAGAGAGAGAATTTAATGAAGGACTTCATGTGGTCATGTGAGGGAAATCTGAAGAGATTGGCAGAATAGGGCTTTTTTGGATTGAGTCTAGTTTAGTTAGATTGGGATGAGTGGGAATGCCAATCCTTGGAAATTTATCTCAGGGATATGCATTTTCCGACCAATTTATTACTCTTGGTCTGGGTAACGACAATCACATATGGGGAAAATCTCTACTAGCTGTTTTAAATTTAATTTGGCTTTGCGGAAGTTCTATATTTTTTATTTTCTTGTTTGGCTGGCTGTTGTCTCATGTAGCTTTTATTTATATATCTGCAGCTTCCAATTGATATGCCAAGAATTGCGTGGATTGGCACTTGCCCAAACTATGCTCCCAAAGGGAGGTTCTAAAATGTCTGTCGATGCAGCTAATAGTCTTGATGTTCCACAAGACGAGCTGAAGGCTATCTTGGGTGAAGTTGCATGTGATATCCATGGTTGTTATGTGTTAAAATCAGCACAAAATGATCCATTCAGGTTCTCTCTCTCTATCTATCTATCTCTATCTCTATCTCTATCTCTCTCTATCTCTATCTCTCTCTATCTCTATCTAGAAGGAAAACAAAAATAACTATTTTTTGCTCTACAAGAGTTCAAAGAGTTTTCAGAAAAGTAACACATTCCATTTGTTTACAACACTTGTTATGATACTGTTCCTTACAGAGATGTTGTAATTGATATGCTTCGTGGAAGTGGACCCAATGGCAAGCTAAAGAAGGCTGAGATACTTGAAGCTGCAAGGAGAAAACTCGGTAGGGATGTCCCCAACAATGAATATATCAAGGTTAGTTTTCTTCTAGTTTAACAAGATTCTTTTATTAAGGCATCTTGACACTGTTGAAGTCATAGGATATTACACTAGGGACATATGACTTCCCATCGAATGTTCTGTTTAACAAATTCCTCACTAGACTAATAGCCCATATAATGACATTCTTTTATGCTGAATATCTGCTCAATTATTTCTTTAGTATAGGCTGTTGATAAAGTTGAATTTAATATTTCAGCAGCCAAAACAGGAGAAATAAAACTATGTACTTGAGTAGCATGATTATAACGTTATAGGCTTTTCATCGCTTATAAAAATCTAACAAATAAGTCACTGGCATGTATAAAACTAACAAGTTTTATCCATATATGTGTATTATAACGTGTTTGTAAACGGCTTCTCTAGTTCGCTTTGGCTGGTGGTGACTAGGTGTGTGATGTTTTTTTCTTTATGGCTTATTCGTTAACATTGAAAGATTGTGTACTCGAACATGGAAATGATGTTAGGAAAGTATAGGTACAAATGACGCTGCACAACCAAAACGGTTTAACTAAATTAAACAAAAACAACCAAAAGTAGCAGTTGCTTCATGAATTGATCAATTGCTAAAGTAAAATTAAATGAATGTTGCCCTGCAAAGCCATATAAAGTGAAATGTCCAATAAATGATTTTAACACAGTAAAGCACAAATAAATGTTTCAAAATCATTCGTCAGTTGTATCATTTTTCTCCCTCGTGTCAAGAAATATTGCTTATCATGCTAATATTTGTTTTGGTTTTCTTGTTCTGAACAAATTTTCAGGCCGTGAGCGAGTTATGTGTCTCAAAAGGTTCTTTCTGGGTCTTGAAAAGCGGGGATGGAAGTAAGCAATGATACGAAGGCCAACTGATTGCTTCAGCAGAACTTTCATTATCCTACTAACAAAATTTTGTGGGTGTTCTAAATTTTTGTAGGATTGACTCATTTTGTAGGATTGACTCTTTCAACAAACCTTGTTAACATCTAATCAAAATCATATATGCTTATTCAAACATGTGAACAGTGTATCTTTTTCTTTCATTGTGTATAGTGTAGTTCCTTTAAAGACAAAAATTACGGAGGACGCAAATTCCACCAAGGAACGTTGGCAATTGCAACGAGTTTGTTTTCGTTTTGTGAGGAAATTTAATCTTGATCAATTAACAAGAGTGTGTATATATATTGTGGAACATCGTGGTGTCAATTGGTCTATGCAGCTAACTTTTTTTTTTGGTTTTGACGGAAGCTAACTTTATTTAGCAGGCTAAAGTTTGGTCGTTGTTATTATCATTGTCATGTGATTTTATTGTATTGGATTGTTCAAACTAAGCGTATTATTTGTGTGATTTGGTCTTGTAAAATTTATGTAAATAAATAATAAATAAAATTGATTTATATTAAACTTCAAAATTTACACCCATATTAAATTTTATTTTAGTATAATAAAAATATATTATTTTATTTTGCTATTGACACATACTCGAATAAACACACGGTAGAGGGATAAATGTCCGAGCATAACTCAATTGGTAGGGACATCAAATATTATAGGCATTAGAATTTGAATTGGGAATTCTCCACTTATTCACTTTAAAAAGTTGACCAAAAAATTATGGTTGTATAGTCATATCAATAATTTCACATCTAATTTTTTGTTGATATTATCTAAACACTTTATATTAAAACTATTTCATATAAATGTTTTTTAGAAGACCAAATTACACCGAATAATGAGTAAAATTTCTATGCAATGTTAGTTTAAAAAGTTTTACATTATCGGTCCATCTTAACCAATCATATCTATAATTTTAGAAGTGGTTAAGGTAAAAATCAAATGTTTTTATTAATCAAACGATTGTAATTAACTAACAATGTAAAATATTTTTACACTGTCTGTCCATATAAATTAACACTAAAAGCATCTACAATGGTGGTACACTAACATGGACTCCTTAAATAGACCCCATGTGTCAATATTACTTATTTATCATTTTTAAATGAAAGTACCTATCAAGGACTCAATAACTCCAATGACAATACACTAATAATGACTCCAATTAAAAGTAGAGTAAATAGACAATTACCCCCCTGAAATTGCACAACGTTAATCAATTTACCCCATTCGTCAAATTCTTCTGTTAGTCAATGTCACGTTTTGCAAATACCCCCTGAAGTTTTGCACTTATGTGCAAAATGCCCCCTGAAGAAAATTTATATTTTCTTTTTCTTATCTTTAAAAGTGACTGCATTATCACTTAATTGTAGAGTACATTAGTTAAGTTTTGACACTATACAACCATATATGTTCCCTGAACTCCATATATTTTTATTAAGGTTTTTGTTAAGGGTTTTTTTGTTGAAGTTTTAGCTGCCCTTTGATGTTTTTCCCTACCTTATTGCAGTTTCAAGAGGCCTTCAGTAGCACTGATGGTCGTATAAAGCTTGTTCACTTCCTCTTCTTCTCTTTTTTGACTCTTTTGTTTGTCAAATTCTAGTATTGACAATAAGACATTAAGCTATTTCCCTTGCAGTTAAGTATATTGACAAAGTCCATCACACTGAGTGATAAGGAGTTAGAAGGTGGTGTCAATTATAAGATTCAAGCAAAATGGGTGAAACAGAGAAATGCTTTTAAGTGTAACATGTGATTGAAACTTAAATAAAAATATATGGAGTATACCGTCAAAAACCTTAATAAAAATATATTGAGTTCAGGGAACTTATATGGTTGTATACTGTCAAAAACTTAGCTAATATGTTCCGCAATTTAGTGATAATGCAGTCACTTTTAAGGACAAGAAAAAGAAAATATAAATTTTCAACTTTAGGGGGGTATTTGCAATGCAATTTCGGGGG
>Ga0228710_1008073_pt1 | contig 15257 bp, 12 predicted proteins | sample MedpolnodulmetaG_FD_177995 | JGI IMG/M metagenome (GOLD analysis project Ga0228710, IMG submission 177995) | Root nodule microbial communities from Medicago polymorpha collected in Santa Monica, California, United States - pink nodules | ecosystem: Host-associated > Plants > Roots > Nodule...
CAACTATTAGCCCAACACTTGGCCAATGAATTTGAGATCAAGACCTTGGGAAAATTGAAGTATTTTCTAGGAATTGAAGTGGCTCACTCTAAGAAAGGAATTTTCATATCCCAACAGAAATATATTACTGATCTTTTGCAAGAGACTGGCAAGGCTGCATGCAAGCCTGCAAGTACACCAATTGATCCAAATGTAAAGTTGGGGAATGCAGAAGAGGATATTAAGGTTGATAAGGAAATGTATCAAAGGTTAGTCGGCAAACTTATATACTTATCACATACTAGACCTGATGTTGCCTTTGCTGTAAGCTTAGTCAGCCAATTCATGCACCAACCGAAGGAGACTCACTTACAAGCTGCACTCCGAATTGTTCAATATTTGAAAGGAACTCCAGGAAGAGGGATATTGTTTGAACGAAATGGAAGCATGAGACTTGAAGCATATACTGATGCTGACTATGCATGGCCAATTGTGGATAGGAGATCAACTACAGGCTATTGCACTTTTCTTGGTGGTAATCTTGTGACTTGGAAGAGTAAAAAACAAACTGTGGTATCTAGATCTAGTGCTGAAGCATAGTTCAGGGCAATGGCACAAAGGGATATGTGAGCTGCTATGGCTGAAAAGCATCCTGGAAGACTTGAGGATAAAGAATGATGAACCAATGAGACTTTATTGTGATAATAAATTTGCTATTAGCATAGCTCATAATCCAGTGCAACATGGTAGAACCAAACATATTGAAGTTGACCAACACTTCATCAAAGAAAAATTTGATAGTGGTCTAATTTGCACTCCATACATCTCTTCCCAAGGCAATCTTGCAGATCTTCTGACTAAGGGACTGAATAACAAAAACTTTGAAAGAATTGTTTCCAAGCTGGGAATGATAGATATTCATTCACCAGCTTGAGGGGGAGTGTTGTAAATAGTGAAGTTTTACTATTATTAGTAGTAGTTTGTAATTGGCCTATTAGTCATTAGTTAGGCCCATTAGGTTAGAATATCCTATATAAACACATTAGTGGTCGTACATTATTTATCTCTGAAATATAATATTCAGTTTGCACACTTTTAAAAATTTTAGATGTTGAGAGTCTTTGTTGTGAGGTGTGTGAACTTGCTAAACACAAGCGTGTCTCTTTTCCTGTCAGAAATAAAATTAGTACTTCACCGTTTTGTTTAATTCATACTGATGTGTGGGGTCCCTCAAATGTTGCAAATATATCGGGTAGTCGATGGTTTGTAACATTCATTGATGATTGTAGTCGAGTTACTTGGGTCTATTTATTAAAACAAAAGTATGAAGTTACCTCTGTGTTTCAACATTTCTTTGCAATGGTTAAAACTCAGTTTGGAGTAAGTATTAAGAGAGTCAGGTCTGATAATGCCAAAGATTACTTTAATCACGAGTTTAATACTTTTTGTCAAAAAGAAGGTATTATTCATGAGTCTTCATGTGTCAAAACCCCCCAACAAAATGGGGTTGCTGAGAGGAAAAATGGGCATTTGTTAGATCAAACTCGAGCTATGTCATTCCAAAATAAGGTTCCTAGGAGATTTTGGGGGGAAGTAGTTTTAACTGCATCTTATCTGATAAATCGTTTACCTTCTAGTGTCCTTGACTCCAAAACTCCTATAGAAGTTTTATCGTCGTTTGTCCATATCCATAGTGATGGTAGAAGTAAACTTGATCCTAGAGCCTTAAAGTGTGTCTTTATAGGGTATTCCTCCACTCAAAAGGGTTACAGATGTTATCATCCTCCATCTCGTAAGTACTTTGTTTCTCGAGATGTCACCTTTCATGAACAAGAAAGTTATTTTGTTCAAACTCATCTTCAGGGGGAGAATATAAGTAAGGAAGATGAGTCTCTTCTACTTCCTGACCTTACTTTCGGACCAGAAGTTGAGTCTGAAACTGGAGGTAACGATGTCGAGTCTGAAGTTGATTCTGAAAACCATGTAAATGTTGAAGCCGATGTAAGATATGAGAAAAATATAATGACTTATACACGAAGAAAGACCATTCCTGAATCTACTCATGTCCAAGAGTCTGATCCGACATAACATGAGGTAACTTTGCTTGACCCTTCAAATTCTTGTGATTCAATTTCTGAATTTTCTCATGCACATGAACCAGAATCTAACTCATCCTCACATAAGGAACCAGAAACCATCCCAATAAAACATAAGAAACCAAAATCTAGAGAAGTACATGTTGGTTTATCCAATTCCTTAAGAAAAGATCTCACATTTTTTATTTCATCTTGAGTAAGGGGTTGAACCAATTCTCCCTTTTGACATATTGACTGATGTCTTACAAAAGAACAAATAGCCAAGGATCAACGATAAAGAGCTTTCTACGTGCTTGGATTGAAAAGAAAACACAACCAATTCAAAAGATAATTTTTATATGATGAACAGTACACGAAATGAACAGTGCACCATGACTGAACAGTACCGTGGCAAACAGTAAACGATGCACAGTGTCTGCGGTATGAACATATCGCGATGAACAATGATTTCTGATGAACAGTGTTTCCAGGATCTCAAAAAGTCCGCAATTAAGACGAAAAAAGAAAAAGTAACCGCAAAGATGGTGGCTAGGGTTTATGCAGAAGCAACGCCCCCAAGCTCGGGAGGTCTGATGCCATGTTGAAATTTGGGGCCTAACTCATCATTACAAAACCGACTTGTAAAGTGATAAGTGCCTCCTCTTTATAAACTCTTCTCAAGAGTGCTATCTATCCGATGTGGGACTAAATCCACCCCTTCAAAGCCAACACAATAAAGGTGTTGGAGGCTGGCAATTAAGGCTAACCAAAGGTCGCAAATTAGGCGACTAGGGGCGGACTGCAATTAAGGTAGAATTTCCAACACACCAGCCCGGTCCAATGGACCTGAAGCGTGGACGATGCAGGAAGCCCAACAATAGATCTAGGATAGGCTCTGATACCATCTTAGAAATCGTGGTTGGGCTTAACACAACCCCACAAAACCGGCTTGTGAGGTGAGGAATGCCCCCACTTATAAACACATTGTCTGGCCATGTCCTGTCCGATGTGAGACTCTTAACACACCCCCTCACGACCAGTACTATTGGGCTTGGTTCGTGAATATAAATGGTGGGTGGTCCGATAGCAGAAACCTGATAGCAGGTGACCCAATGGATCTTGGAGAGGCTCTGATACTATGTGCAAACTGAATATTATATTTCAGAGATAAATAATGTACAACCAGTAATGTGTTTATATACGCTATTCTAACCTAATGGGCCTAACTAATGACTAATAGGCCAATTACAAATTACTACTAATAATAGTAAAACTTCACTATTTACGACAATAAGCATAAACATTTTACGATGATAAACACACTTCAGTAGAAACTTGGTATTGTTATTTTTGGTGTTAAATTTTCTCCTCTGATTATAAGCATGGATTTTTCTCATAGCTGATATTTTTGGTGTTAAATTTGCTTCGAACAGATCTTGCACTAATGAAGATGAAAAGTTTAACAGATTGTTGGTATGCAAGCATTTCTTGTAGCTGAGATTTTGAAGCCTGTGTTTTGAAATTGGAATGCCAACATTCTAATCGATGGGAACGCAGAATCTCCAAAACCGTGGTGTGTGTTTGTGTGTTTTCTTAGAAAAGATTGTGCAGAAGAGATCGTAAATCATAATTACCGGATTATGTTGTACGCGAATATATCGCATATACATGTAAGAATTGTGCATTCTAAACTCCTCCTGATATAGTCTAGCTAAACTGTTATAGTAACAGGAGCATTATGTTGATGTTTTTCATAGTCTAGAATACAAGATTTCAACTCTATATAGACATTTGAGTTCTATAGAATTTACATGAACTGGATTTTAATGAGGATTGTTTCTTTCTTGTACTTCTGTTTCTCTGTCTCTTGAGAATACAAAATTAACCACAAAGATTTGTTGAATTTGAAGATCATGAAGTATATAAGCTTATGATTTGTCATGCAATTCAAAATTATGACATTTACCGACGTGTAACGTTTAAACCTTCATCTTAAAAATGATTTTTTTACTCAAATGTTTGTTTTGAACATATAGACATTCATTTATGGTCTAAAGAAGAAAAGGAAAATTAACCAAGTAATTGAGCTCACATGGTTGATAAACTCCACCCAAAAACAAACATTTTGATAGAACCCAAGTTCGATTCTTGTGGAATAATTTTTGGTCAAATTGTAGTTATCTCATGATCGAACTTTGGATAATAAGAACGTAATTTTTGGTTGTCAAGAAAAATAAACTTCATAACTAAACTTTTTTCTAAAAATTGAGTTCTCTATATATCAATTACCTTTTATATGTCACCATGTCATTCTAGTCCATTAGCACGCTAGACACATATCACGTTCCCAAATTGAGGGATAACATGATCTATGCCAATAATTACGGAGAAATGTTTTAGTTTTTTTTATGATGTTAACCCCCTTATGGTTAAATTGCTGCTCCAAACCATATTTTCGCCCTAAATGATGTGTGTTTTAGAGGTGTAGGGAGTGTTTGTGATAAAGGTGAGTGGTATAAAATGTTTTAAAGGAGAATTAAATATGTAAAAAGAAGACGTGCGGGTGTTGAACCAACAACCGAAAGCAATTTACGATACCCTCTTTCCACTGCAGCAGCTGAATTCTAGTTGTTATATTACACCTAATATAATATATAAGGAGAATTTGGGGGATGCCATGGCACCTGCCTGCCCCAAAGAGATCCGCCACTGTGTGCTTCAGCTAGGTTCTGGAGGAGTATATATAACCTAGCAGTCCGGATTTTGTTTTCCGGAAAAAACGTCAATTTTTCCCGCTCACTTCAAATACAGGGTGTTCGAAAATTATAATCTGGAATACAAACATATTATCCGGAGTATACTTTCCAAAATGGCTTGCACCCTGAACATGTTCAAGTTTCACAAATGTCATGGTGCAGCGCACTTTTCTGATCATTTCGGAATACATAATTCGAAAACTGTATGGATTATATAATCCAGACAAAGGGTATTTTGGTCAAAAGCGCAGGGCACGCGAGAAGGCGGTAGGGTGGAAAAAGTAATACTCTTAAAAAGGTATGTTTATTACCTTCTTTAAAAACAATAGCTCACATGAACCCGAGACATCCGAAACTAAACTCAATTTCTTTATCAATAGACCAAACTCTTAGAGTTATATTAGAAAAAGAACATTTAATCGCAATAATTGGTTTAAATTTAAATATATAGATAGTCTCTTTTTCAAAATCATAGACTTCTAGGTGGAAGAACCTTAAACAATTATTGTTGCTGCCCTTGTTCGCAAGTATAGAAGAAAAATCATTTGAGATCGCAAACTTTTCATTACGCTTGAATCACAAATGTGTAATAATGTTCTTTATGTAAAGTTTCAACATGCTACATGCACAAGAATCATAAACATATCACTCTCACAATCTTGTCTCGTAGTCTTGTTCTCTTGATGCTCCATTCTTCACGTTAGGGGCCAAACATGGTTTTACAATATTTGTGAAAGATCGAAACCTGTCTAATAGGGACTAAAGTAGTTGCTTGAATGGACATGTTGGATTAAAACGTTACACATGTCAATCGAGAACTAGTTTGTCCCTTTCTTGTGAGGGATCATGTCACTTTTTCTAATTGGCTGCTACATAAAAAAAAGAATAAAATTTAATTCGAAACTAAAAAAAGAGGACATTTGCAAAAAATTTATCTTATAATAAATGAGTCAACATCCTCTCTATTTACATTTGTCTCTATTTTCTCCATTTAGAAAGATAAAACCATAAAATTTTTGGAAAAAGTATAAATTAATTAATGATAGTGGGACCCATTTAATTAGAATATTCACTATTTTTTGTTGTGTATATCTCTCTCCAAATTGTATCCTCCATTTATTTTGACAAATAGAGAGGATCTTAACTCGTAATAGACACATCTAAATCAACTTAAAAAAAGACATTTTGTATTGAAGTGGGGGTAAGAACTAAAGTATCCCACTTATTTTTCCTCCAGAACTACCAATCATTTTTTATTTTTTTTGTTAAGTAGCTTAGTGGTTAGAATTCACCTTTTTTAAGGTAAATAAGTGGGGGTGTCTGGGGTTCGAACCTCAGCCTCTGCATATAATGATGTATGTCCCTGCCAACTGTGCTATTCTCATGCAGACCCAATCATATTTTTTTATTTGTGTTATTTTGACACAGAAAAGGACAATAAGATTCATCTATAATTTAGATAATTAATGTAGTGAAGATACATAGTTAATTGAGTTTAAAATATAGGAAAATGTTAACTTGTGTGTGCCCTTATAGCATAAGTTAAGAAGTCAAATGTAGAAGTTTTTTCTTAAAAATTATGCATTAAATATCTTAAAAGTTTCAAAATTTATATTTTCAATATAAAATTTATTTTTAATTTTCATTTTAAGCTTCTTAACTTATGCATTTAGGGCACAAGTTAGCATGATCCATATAACAAAAGTATAGATATTTATTATTCACTGAACACGATTTTGAATGTTATTATCCATAATTTTTGATGTATACTTGAATTGTCTTCACTCATTGTTTGATAATGCCTTGAATATGACTATTTTCAATAGAGAGAATATATAAAAAACATAAAAAATTATTGTGGTTAATAGAACTCATGTATATATAAAATTATGAAAAATCATGTATGTTAGAACATAATTACGATGATTATATTGAATTCATGTATATTTGACATAGTTGATAAACTTTCAAAATCATAGTTGATAAAATCGTTGTTAATTATGTTGTGGTTGATTAATGAGTTGTAAAAATTAATATATTCATCAATCATTTATTGGACTTGCCATATTTTTAAACGACATTAATCATATAAATTAGATTTAGATGCATTTTTTATCCCCTAAATTTTACAACTGTTCAATTTTGTCCTCTCAAATTTTAATTGCCCGACTTTTGGTGTGAAGTTTACCCCATTTTGCATTTGCTAGTCACCCTTGACATTTGACTACAAAAATGTTAATAATTTTTCAATTAAAAAACTGTTTTTTATGTGCCATAAATATACCAACAGGTGTACCAAAAAAAATAAAATAAAAATAAATATACCAACAGGTATCATCATGTTGATTAATTTTAACATGAAAACTTTAGATACAAAGCCGGCAAAAAAAACACTTCAATACATGTAATACCTTAAAATATTATCTAAAATAATCAAAATAATTTCCCTTCATCCATAAAAACAATCAAAATATGACAGAGTAAAAAAAATAGGGTAAGGTTGACTTTGCATATGTGAGAGCTTTAGTACATCGAGTTTTTTTTTTTATCAAAAAAATCAAAATCTCCTAAATATAAAAATTATCCAAAAAAAAATAGTTAAAAAAACCCATAGTGCTTTTCAAGAGTTCTTCAACGGTTTTCATTCCATTTCTTAAAACGTCTCCGTCTCTTCTCTCCTCTCTTCCGTCCAAACAAAGAAACTCTCTCTCTCTCTCTCTCTCTCAAACCTGCATTTTCTTGGAAAACCCCATTTTCATTTTCTTGAGAAAAAAGAAAGCCATTCAATTCCTTTTTCATCACTAAACTTGGTAACTTTCTCATCTTTCCTTCTTTTTTTGTTTGTTTATGAGCAATATAACCAAAAACTGTAACACAAAAGTTTCTAATTCCGGTTCAAAAAATTCTTTCAAAGAAAAAGAAAGAATATGAATATTGTCGTAAATTTAGCATATATATTCATAATGTAGTTTCTGTGTTCTTCATATTGTTTGTGTTTAGGTTTCTTGTTTTTCTTATATTCATATTCTGCATGCATTTGGTTATGGTTTTTTGTTTTTTTACATTGTTTTGAAATGTGTGAAATTTTGATGATGCTTAGTTATGAATAAATGAATGAATTTCTGGGTTTAATTTAATTTTCTGTTTTTGGTTATTTTTATTATTTTGTTCCCATTGGATTATGAAAAATGGTCTTGCACCGGTTATTAAGAGAAAAATGGCTCTGTAGCACCGACACTTCTGGTGGAAGGCACGTCCAGACACCCCAACACGACACATGTGATCATGTTCATTGAAATTATTTTTTCAAATTTTTACCAGTGTTAGTATTGCGTTAGGTGTCGGTGTCTATGTCAGTGCTTCATAGATCATTACATGGACCAAATGACACAACTGTTCTCTATTAAAAATCAAATTTCAGGAAAAGATTTGGTTAACATTTCACAAGGATACGGGTTTTAATATCAATTCCGTTTTGACTTGTGAGGACCTTGTTCTTGTGTAATATATTAATTCTTTTGTAAGTGTTCTTTGAGTCTTGAGACTTTTCCCTGACCCTGATGCGCTATCAGGACCAACTCACCTTAACTTTTGATTAATAACAAAGAAATCAAAATTTTAGTGAAATAGAGAAACATTGAGATCAATCACCAAGGTGTTGGCACTAGAAATTATGTGGACTTTTAAATGAACTTTTTTTGTTGGTGTTGGTTTTTGCTTGTGAGTACTGATCGTTTGTTTAGTCGATGCTTTAATTCTATCGACTTTTGACTTCGACAAAAATGGTCCTTTGATTGAGTTATTACTATATGTGAGATGCATCAAGTTCTATTCACTTTCTTTGATTGTTTTTATGCGAAATTTTCTAAGACAATTTTCCTTTTTAGTTGATAAAGGTGCTCCAAAATGCATAAACCTCATAACGATCATCCTCTTCCGCAAGCTGAAACTACATGTGGATCACTTCTTCAAGAACTTCAGGTACAAACCAACTTTTTCTGCAATTTCAATGTATATCTTGTAAACTTAGGAGTAATTCTTATTGTTTGTCTTCGTTTATTTTCCGAAACTAGATAATATGGCATGAAGTTGGGGAATCTGAGTCTGAAAAAGATAGGATGTTGTATGAGCTTGAACAAGAGTGTCTCGAAGTATACAGAAGAAAGGTAGATAAAGCTAATTGCTCTAGAGCTCAACTTAGGCAAGAAATTGCTGATTCCGAGGCAGATATTACAGCTATCTGTTCAGAAATGGGAGAGCGGTCTGTACATAGTAGACAGGTTCGATAATTTATGTATTGCTCGTTTCTCGATTACTGTTTTAGGGCACATATGTATCTATACTTCTTCATGGAGAAAATAGTTTAAGTTTAATACAACAGTGTTTAATGTGTTGTTTGTGTGACATTAATAAAAGTTTATACACAAATTTGTGTATAAACTGTTTTCAGTGATTACTATGTACCAAATGAAGATGTTGAATAAAGTGGAATAGTTTGTATTATTGTCAAAGTTTATAGTTTTGTTTTGTTGTTACTGTGAAATTATGAAGCCAAGATTATTTGTTCATTCACGCCTCTCGTTTTTGTAGTCTGGCCAAAAGGCTAGAAGCTTGAAGGAAGAGCTAGCAATGATTCTCCCGGAATTGGAGGAAATGCAAAAACGAAAGTATGAGCGGAGAAATCAATTCAAAGAAGTTCAAGAGCAGATCCAAAGTATATCAAATGAGATTTCTGGTCCAAGAGAAAACGTCCCATTCATTGTAGATGAAACCGATTTGTCATTGCGCAAACTTGAAGAATTGCACAGACAACTTCATACACTTCAAAAGGAGAAGGTTAATGCCTCGCCTCTCTCGCTCTCTCTTCCCTTTTCTCTTTGTGCGTGTGTATTATCATTCTATGAACCCAAAATATCATATTTGTTGCTCTTTATTACCGAGTGATGGTATTTTATTTTTAATAATGTAGAGTGATCGTCTCAAGAAGGTCCAAGAAAACCTGCACAGTTTAAATTCTCTCTGTTCAGTACTTGGTTTAGACTTTAAGCAGACAGTCAGCGAAGTCCATCCTAGTTTAGGAAATTCGGAAGGATCCAGGAGTGTAAATAACGATACCATAAGCCAATTGGCTTTAACTATACAAGAACTGCAAGGAGTGAAATTGCAGAGAATGCAAAAGGTAAAGAACATAACTTCGTTTTATAATTTCGTTTCATGATTTTTTTTTCTTGGGTTGAAACTTATAAATTGATTATGATCTGGCAGCTTCAAGATCTAGCAACATCATTATTGGAGCTTTGGAATTTGATGGATACACCTATTGAAGAGCAACAGGTGTTTCAGAATGTTACGTGTAACATAGCAGCTTCAGAACATGAAGTAACTGAACCAAACACTTTGTCTGAAGACTTCATTAATCATGTGAGTGATATGATACTGTAGAAAAGAATGAGCAATTCTCATTGTTTATGTTGTTGAAACTTCATTGAGAAGTAATGATTTCATGCAGGTGGAGGAAGAAGTATCTAGATTAGAGGACTTAAAATCGAGCAAGATGAAAGAGCTTGTTTGGAAAAAAAGAGCAGAGCTAGAGGAGATTTGTAGAAAGGCTCACTTGGTTCAAGAATCTGATGCTGCGATCGAAAAGGCTATTGAGTCAGGTAATGTCCAAGAGCGATACCACTGGATGAGTGCCATTATTTCTTTCTTCTTTAAACTCTTAAACCTGCATCTTCTTTTCTCATGCAGGATCTGCAGACCCTGCTTATGTGCTTGAACAAATTGAGCTTCAGATTTCCCAAGTCAAAGCGGAAGCTTTTAGCAGAATAGAAATACTTGAAAATGTTGAGAAGTGGTTATCAGCATGTGATGAAGAGTCTTGGCTGGAGGAGTATAGCAGAGTTAGTTTTTTCTTTCTTCTTCTTAATGTTCTTTCATATCTTTGTTTCAGTAAATTATATCAAGTTTTAACGCTTATCATTAACAATGCATGGTGTATTTGTACAGTTGGATTGGTGGTGAAATTCAATGTTTATGTTATTGAACAATGTAAATGGATCCCAACTCCCAAGGCCATATTTATCATCGCACAGTTTATTAATGTTGTTGTACACTTGTTTCTTCTAGGATGAAAACCGATACAATGCTGGTAGAGGTACTCATCTAAATCTTAAGCGAGCTGAGAAAGCCCGTATCTTGGTGAACAAAATTCCAGGTACTTTTAGACCTTAATTGTAAGTTGTACTTGTTTTGCTCAATGATATTATTACTAACACAGTTTTGCTTTTCTTTATCGAGTGTCTGTTTAGTGTAGAATGTATTTTTCTTTATGTTTGCAGATAGCATGTTTCGGTATTATTAGTTCAGAATGTCTTTTAATTTTCTTTTGTATGTCCATAGCAATGACAGACAAATTGACTTCAAAAACAGTAGCATGGGAAAAGGATAAAAGCACTGAGTTCGTATATGATGGTGTAAGTACCCTCTTAGAGATACATGCAATATCACCTCAGCATCTATTGGTTGCTCAAGTCTATATCAAACTAATTTTTATTGGAATGTCGCTTTCTAGGTCCGTTTAGTTTCTATGCTTGAAGACTACATCTTATTACGGCAAGAGAAGGAGCAAGAACGCCGTAGACAGCGGGTACGAACCACTCATTGAATTTAAATGTTTCTCCAAAATAAGTTATTATCTAGTTATAAGAAAACCTTGAAAAGGAGACCCTTAGCGTAATACTTGAAGTTGCTTCTATGTGACTAGGGCTTTACAAGTTCGTGTGTAAGGCTTCCTATAATAAATTCACAGATAATTCCATGGCAGATACTTAATAGCACCAGGTTGCCCTATAGTTAATAATAAAACCTCGAGTTTTGTCTCAAAATATTGAAGTCCAGGCAACGTGTCATTGATCTATGATTCCAGTAAATAATGGTATATTTTCTTTTATCCGGACTTGTTTCAGGACTTGAAGAAACTTCAGATACAAATGATAGCAGAACAGGAAGTACTGTATGGGTCAAAAAGCCCTTCAAAGGCCCAGAGTGCAAGAAAAGCGCCTAGGACACCAAATGGAAGTGCGGCTAATAGAAGAGGTACCTTTGGAGGATCAGTTCTAAAACCTGATTCAAAAGCTACTCAATCAAGCTCCACAAGGAAGACTGACAAAGTAAACCAAATTGAACAAACAAATAACCTAGACGATGCCATTTCATGTTTCTCATCAGGTAGCTTTCTTTATACTTTACTCCCTTTTTGTTTTTCTGTTTATTTGCATCTCCGGCTTGCAGATTTCTCACTTGGTAAGGGTTTAACACTTATTTATATTGCAAATCTCTTAAGACTTTGTTGCCTTTAGTTTTGACTCAATTGATAAGGGGGTTGTTTTGGATGTGGTAGACTGGTAGGTTATCTAAGCGCAGATCCTGCTAAGAAAAATGTAAATGTGTTTTTTTTGTCTCCGCCAATAGCATAGCGTTTTCATTCTGTAATATTTCTTGTTAAAACCAATGACATAATCAGCCTCCATCGATGTAGTTATGTGTTGAATTCCCGTCTAATGATAACCTATGATTGTTGAATACCTGTTTATAGATTCTCCCATAGTTATGCTTCAACTTGTGTCATTTAAAATACAACCTCAGATTGTTGGATACCTGTTTATGTTTTCCATTGTTTTAGACGAAGATTCTACACCGAATTCTCCCAAGTACTCTTGATGGTGGGTTTTTTATAAGGCTCTATGTGGCGACATGGAATGGTTTAGGCATTTTTTTTATTTGATGTTGTTGGAGGTGGAGGTCAAAGCCACATCTCAGCTGGTAGATTTCCCATAATTTATTTGTGTTTCTCATTTGCATGTTCTTAAATCTCTTACAAGTGCTTGTTTTCGTTGTATTCGTCTAGCTAGAAGAGGATTTGATATTGCTGATTTTCCTACAAGAAAATACTCATTTGGTGCTGGAATTGTTTGGGATATCGAATCTCCTTTGACACGACAACCTTTTACTACCATCTCTTCAACAATATCATCACAAGAGAATGTGGAAAATGCTGCAGATGAATTCAGTATGCAGAAGCATAATTTGCAGAAAACATTAGCATATAACAATTTGCCACTCACTACTACTACTATCTCAAAGACCGACACAGTGGTCGTTGAAGAAAATAGAACTCCAAAGGAAAAGCCTATTCCTGTCTCCATTACCACTACTACGCCAAAGACAGTGTCAATTCCTATGAATACGGCTATGACTCCGGCTCATTTCGGAGGTGACTTGGTTCAAGATATTGAATATTCCTTTGAGGAAATAAGGCTTGGTTTTTTGTTAGCATGACATTTTGATTTTGTTTGCAGTTTGTTATAGTGATGGTAACCTTAACAAGTCAATTGTAGTTGGCTTTCAGATTGTGTATATACATAGTCTACTTTTTAGAACTGGACTTGGAATAGGGTGTTAGAACTTGGAAGAGTTTTTCAGTTTTGCAATCTAAATAAAAATTTCATCTGAAAAATATTTTGTTGTCATGGCTATTTTCTGCCAAAGGGGTAACCTTGGCGCAACTGATAAAGATGTTGTTATGAAAGGTCACTGGTTCAAGTCCTGGAAACAGCCTCTTGTGTAAAACACAGGGTCAAGCTGCATACAATACACCAGATGGTGGGACCCTGCGTATGCGGGAACTTTAGTGCACTGGGTTGCCCTTTTATGGCTATTTTCTGCCAATTGTGTTATTCATTCTAGTTTAATATCCATTTTGAAAATATATTAGAAACCAAAGGATATGAACAGTAGTTATATCATTGAGGTCGAACTCACTTTAGAGCAACGTTTTTTTTGGGTAGATTTAGAGTAGCTTATTTTACCTAGCAAAAGAAAATTATTTTTAGCTATCGTGAGGGGTAATTAACTGATTCAAGTTGATTGGCTCAGATTGTTTTGAATAATCTATTTATCTTTGGATTTTATCTTTTTTCATATCGAATCAAACCAAACACTAGATCAATTTTTGTACACTTTTAACACTATGTGCTTTGAATATTAGTACCTTTAACTCTCCTTTACTTTTACAAACTTTTGTTCATTTTGACATTACTTTTTTATTTACCAAGATAAATAGATTAAAAGACATGTAATGTTTTTTTGAGGGGAAGATATGTAATGTTATAATTGTAAAAAAAAAAAGTTAATAAAAACATTTGAAATGTTCTAATTAAAGACTTGATTGATTTTGCTATCCCAATTTTGATGGGAAATAACAAAGTCTAAGAATAAATTTTATTTTAGAAATTGAACATTCAAAGTTTTTTTTTTATTACTAATTGTGGTCCCGTAATAATCTCTAATGTTTCAATTTTATTGCAAACTTAATAAGATGCAAGACTAAGTCTCTCTCTCTTCTCTCCTTCTCAAACCTTAACCGTCACTCATTTCTTCTTCTTCTTCTTCTTCTTGTCAGAGGGGTGATTTAGGGTCAATTTGACCCAAAAATCACCCATCCGAGTTGTTTTTCCTTACATCCTAATTGAATAAGTGGTTTCACATATTTTCTGTTTTCTTTCGTTTGTTTTTGTGATTTCGTCGTCTCTGAACGACTCTGTTTGTTTTGATTTCCCGTCTTTGTGCGGTGTGTTTTTGATTTCCCGTCTTAGTGCGGTGTTTATTTGATTCAGGTTGAAAGATTAGCTTTGAGCAAGTGCAGATCCGATCAATGACAATGACTTTGGCGTCGTCAACGTTGCAGATCCGGAGACATGAATATTCCGGAGACTTTAATATAGTCATATTTGTAGGCATAGGTATTTTGCCGTTTTATGCTATTAACATGGATGTTGTGAGTTTGTTCACAGATTCATCCTTTTTGTTTTTAGCGAATTTGGTTTTGTATTGTATCGATGTACTCCATCAATTTGAATGAATGAATATCGTTTATTTTTGTCAAAAAAAAAAGAAAGATGCTAGACTAAGTTTTTAGTAATATTTTAATTGTGGTCTCGTAAGAGTTTTAATACTATGTACGACATTTTGTTTTTTTAAGGATAAAGTTTATAGAGCAATGATAACTAGACACATAATTTTAGACACAAAGACAACACCAAGGACATTTTTGTAGTTTTCAATAAAATGTAAAGGCAATATTGGTTTTTCAGCAGAAACTTCTCTCTCTTTCATCTTCCTCTTTTCTCCCTCTTTCTTTTCATTTTCTCTATTCCTCCCCACACCACCATCCTCCACAACACCACCGTCCTCCACCACCATCTTCTTCACCGGCACTCCCTCCATTCTCAACCATCATTGTCCTCACCCACCATCAATCCTTTCAAGTGACGACGCGGTAAGGAGCAGATCGGTGAAAGACAGCGCTGATAGTCGTGAGAGAGAGACAACGTGCACGTCGAGAGGGGGGGGGGGGGGGGGGGGGGGGGGGGGGGGGGGGGGAAAAGAG
>Ga0228710_1008074_pt1 | contig 15256 bp, 15 predicted proteins | sample MedpolnodulmetaG_FD_177995 | JGI IMG/M metagenome (GOLD analysis project Ga0228710, IMG submission 177995) | Root nodule microbial communities from Medicago polymorpha collected in Santa Monica, California, United States - pink nodules | ecosystem: Host-associated > Plants > Roots > Nodule...
TATTTCCTCAAAAGCTCATTACAAATAATTTAAAAGGCAAAGAAACCAACTGCGGCGACAGCAACAACAGCTGATACTTTCAGAGAAGAAGCACCACTATCTGCATCAGCTGCGGGAGAAGGGCCGGAAGCTGGGCCAGAAACAGGAGGGACAGCCACAACAGGCTCCTCAGCCACTGGGGATTGGGCAGGAGGTGAATCAAAAAAGAGGGGAGGAGCCTCTGAGGTTTTTGGGGATTCTGCTTCTGCAACTGGTGCTGATGCCTTTGGTGATTTCTTTTCTGAAGATGGAGCTGGTGATTCTTTTGTTGGTGACTTTGGTGATGAAGCTGGGGCTTCAGCAGCCATAGCCACGCTAACAACGGCAACAAAGATGAGCGCGAGAACGAATACCTTAGAAGCCATTGTTGTTATTGTGTTGTTGTTGTTGTGTTTGTGTTGTTAGTATTTCTCTAATAAAACAATATTAGAGAAAATACTAACAAGAATGAATGTGGAGAATTGGTTTGAGTGGGGAATGCCGTTTTATAAGGTTACGATTGTGAGAAAAGTTAGGGAAATTGTTGCATATAGTTAATTAGAGAAGGCTTATATTTCATTCTATAATTAAGCTTTGTCAATCATGCTCTCTATTTTTGTGTGGTTAAACAGGGCCTAAGCCCTGCCAGTCATGTTTTTTATCTCTCCAACATAGGTCCTGCAATGCATGCATGACTAAAGAGTAAGAAAATTGTTTTTCTGACATTAAGAACTTCCTATTAACACATAGAAAATATCAATTTGTCTTCAGAGGTAGTTAACTATCGTTGAGTGATCCGGCAGCAGTTAACTACCGCTGAGGTCAGCGGTAGTTAATTACCGCTACAGCCAGTGGTAGTAAATTACTACTGCTGCGTTCCTGGTTCAAATTCCAGCAGCTTTCTCCTTCCCTTTTTCTGCACATTTGAACATGTTTATACATACTATTTTGAACACATTTTTCACTCATTTTCATCCAATTTTAAATTCATCAGTATAAAAGGTACGAAATAATTTTAACATAATAAAAATAAAACGCAAGAAATAATATAAATGGTACGTACGAAAATGTCATAGAAATATCACAAGGTACGAATAATGTCATAATAATACATCACCATTATCAAAGTCAAAATGTACATAAAAAAGCCTAATGATCAACCCTGCTGCCTACGATGCCTATGCCCCCTGCACTGCCGGGAAATCTGATACATAAGGGCAGGGCAACCAATACTGCTAATCTGGGTCAAGACCTGCAGTAATCCTCTCTACTCAGCTGGTCGCTCATGGCCAACGCTCCATCCGACATCTGAACAATCTCCCAGATGATCGTCAATGTGTCCGGCATCTCTCTAGCATACTCCTACTCTATAAGCTGCTTCCGGTTCGCTGGCCTGCGACGAGATCCTTCATCAGGTGGGATAATCCGAGGGTGAGAGACTTTGGCATACCAAGCCATGTAGCCAGGCTGATACTCCCATGCTCTCTGACACCTCTGTCCCCAATCAGTGTAGAACCACGGACTGGGGTCTATCAATACAGTAGCCAACATCTCCTTAGGCATCTCAGGGACATTTGACAGATGTCTGGGGATGTCCTGTATAAAGTTAAACTGCCTCTTAACCTGCTCAGGTAAATGACGGTACATCCTCTCCCTCCTGCACATCAGCCATCCGTAGTAAGTGACAATAAGTTGAAAAGGGCGCATCTCTCTATGATCATCATATGTAGACCATCTCACATCATCCACCTCTAAGCGATCCAGTCGTGAGCGGTAATGGTGCATAGCTGTATGCCTTCTGGTAGTAAGCCATCTCCCCGCACATGGTTTCTCCGGCTTCCAGCTCTTGTTTTTCTTCCTTGGGTACGGACCTGGCAAATGCTCCAAAATCCATCCCTGCAAAAAGAATCATACACAAATAAATATTCGAATTAAATCTTAAATAAATCTAACAAAATGATAAATAAGTTATAAAAACTTCACAAAAATATTAAAATAAAATCCTAAATAAATGTAGACGAACTTAGGAACAAATAATCTGACATGATGATATAAATTATAAAATAAATTCATAAATAAATGAAGATAAATATTAAATTATTACCATAAGACGGGTCACACAACCAGCCATCGTCTTGTTACGCAGACGAACAGAACTATCAAGATAATCATATAGCCAGCATCTCCTTAGGCATCTCAGGACAACTGCCGGATGTCTGGGGATGTCTTGTATAAAGTCAAACTGCCTCTTAACCCGCTCAGGTAAATGACAGTACACCCTCTCTGTTGGATATTTTTATGTTGGCCTAATTATTGCTAAAACAAATATACAAGCAAGATGTTGGATCCAATGTTTCAACATGTGGGTACGTTTTCAGTGTGCCTTGATTTTGTGCCATAATTAACGGTGTCCCCTGATTTTCTGCCATAATTAACGCGCTTTAATTATTTGAGGAATCCACGCCTTTACTTGTGGGCCAAGACGCATTTTGTTTGACCAAAATCAGTTTTGTGTTTATTTCCTAAAGATGTGTCAACATTTTAGGAGACTTTGTTTATTTCCTAAAGATGCTCCAACTTTTTAGGAAACTTGTTATTTGTGAGCCTCTCTTTGTATCATCTTGATGCACTGAGCAGGACCTGTAGTTGAGTTGTATCAAAACTATCGATTGATTAAAGACCATTTTTAGGGTTTTGAGTCTCTGTTGATTGTGAGCCTTTCTTGTGTCTCCTTGATGCAAATTTAGGACTGTGTTTAGTTGAGTTATATTCATGAATCGCTCTGAAGATTTTAAGGAAAGTGTAGGTTTTGTTTATTGGAGTGTGTCTCCTTCTTGATTGTAATTAATGTAATCACGAGTTGTGTGATTGAGTCGATGTGAGATGGGATCTCAGATCTAGGAGTTCCTAGGTTGAAGTCAGTACGGGTAGTATCTAGGTGATAAGTTGTAAACTTGGAGTTTGCTGAGAACTTAGAACTCGGACTACACTAATGGACTTCCTTCCTGGCTTGGTAGCCCCTAGAGTAGGTGTGTTTGTCATCGAACTAGGTTAACAAATAACATGTGTCATTTACGTTTCTGTCTTTTATATTTTCCTTGATTTGTTTGTTTATCGTTAGCTCGATGTTTAAACATTAATCTCAACATACTGTTTGTGTCTTGTGTTGAAACATCATATAAAACATCAGGAAGCTAACTTGCCAGAATTTCAATCTCCTTCCCGCACATCAATCATCCCGAGTAAGTGACAATAAGCTGAAAAGGGTGCATCTCTCTCTGATCATCATATGTAGACCCCCCCACATCATCCACCTCTTAGTGATCCAGCTGTGAGCGGTAATGGTGCACAAATGTATGCCCGCACATGGTCTCTCCGGCTTCCGGCTCTTGTTTTTCTTCCTTGGGTACGGACCTAGCAAATGCTCCAAAATCCATCCCTGCAAAAAAAATAATACACAAAAATAAATATTCGAATTAAATCTTAAATAAATCTAACAAAATGATAAATAAATTATAAAAACTTCACAAAAATATTAAAATAAAATCCTAAATAAATGTAGATGAACTTAGGAAAAAAATAATCTAACTTGATGATAAAAATTATAAAATAAATTCATAAATAAATGAAGATAAATATTAAATTATTACCATAAGAAGGGTCACACAACCAGTCATCGTCTTGTTACGCAAACGAACATAATCATCAAGATAATCATATAGGTAAGCTAAGGTCATCCCTCCCCATGACCACTTCCCAAGCATTCAAGTCCGTCATACAATTAAGATATATCAAGTTGATGTGTCTGTTCATTTTGTTAGTGAACAGCGCACTACCGACGAGATAAAGAAGAAAACTCCTCACACACCAACTCCTCTTCATATGCCTCTCCAGCCGCTCCTCCCTCGTTTGTGGATCATGCAGCTCTCTAGCTATCGTCAGGTGCTCCTCATAAAGCCACTTCAGTGTGGGATAACTAATATGAGCACCATACTCACTCTTTGACTCAGCATGAGCAGCAACATCTAACATGCCCAACAACCTAGTCATCTGTGTAATCCCATGTGCCTGATCCACTACCGCGTCATGGTCCAGCATGCGACCCTCGATAGGAAGGTGGAGGAAATTAGACACCTCGTCCAAAGTGATCGTCATCCCCCCCACAGGTAGATGAAAACTACTGGTCTACGTGTGCCACCTCTCGCAGAGAACACATATCATGGCATGGGTCACTCGAATACCCGGTGTATATCAATCATGTGAGCTAGATGCCTCCACAGGATCCCAACACCACCTTAAACCCTCCTCTGACTTAGAAATCTCTCTCACCTTTCTCCCTGAGTTTACACTGCGATACTCCTTATCATACCACATCTGAAAATCAAATCAATTAAGACATTATTACTTCAAATTTTAATCACTTTAAATCACCTAAAACGAAATCACTAACATTTAATACTTAATAACTAAATAATTAAATCACTTAAAACATTATTTTTTTGGTTACATCACCTCACCTAAAACATTAACATTTAATAAAACATTTTAACATTTAATAAAAAAAATTAAAAATTTTAAACACTTACATTTTAACATTTAAATCACGTAAAACATTTTAACATTTAAAAATTTAAAGAATTTAAACACTTACATTGTTATCGTTCACCCAAAGAGGTATCGCCACGTGTTTCGTGTAGTTGGAAATCAATAGCCTTGTCTCAGGACCTCCAGGAAAGGGAGGCCCTACAATAGGCACGACAGGTGCCACCTCAGCATGATGACGTTGCCCAGGCTCGGGCTCAGGCGCAGTCGCATGCACATGACCTCGTCATCGTCTGCCTCAACATCCTCGGCCTCAACATCCTCGACCTCATCATCCTTGCCATGTGCCACCTCCTCTGTCTCATAATACTGAGATGCCTCCTCCCCCGGCTGATAAAACATAGCATCCTCCTCCATCCGATCATATCCAGAAAAACCCTCCGCATACCCGGCATACTCATACGCTTGTGTCGGATCAACCACCTGAGAGTAATCCATCTGTTACTATGAGCCGTCTCCACCTAGCCTCGCGTCCCTACGCTTCCGGGTCTTTGGAACATACAGGTTTTCAGCCTGCAGCTCCTTCTGATGACTATTTGTCATAGCTACTTTACCTTTGTGCATCCTACTCTCTCTAATACACCGCTCCAGCTCGTCTTCCTCCCCAGCCATATTTGTACCCAAAAAAAAATGGACAATGTATTTAGGCATTTCCTCAAAACTATATACTTTTACGGTAACACAACCGAAGGCATGGAACAATGGATATAAACCCACACATTATATACAATACCAAAATGCAAGTAACATATCACCAAAACAAACTTATGCATTTATCAAAATTAATATAACATATATACATTCATCATAACATTATGCAATTCATCAAACTTGCCAAAAAAATTGAAAATCCAAGCTTAGAATCATTATAACATATATACTTTATAAAATTTAACATATTTGCAAAAAAATTACACAAAAAAAGCAAGAATTTCCCACTTAGGCATTTCATCAAACACCTTAAGTGCATTCTAAATTACTAACACAATTAGTGTTAATTCACCATCAAAACAACTACATTGTACCTAAACCTACTCTAAACAACAAAGCCAGCAACAACCATACATTATAACATCAAAATCATGCTTAATTTGCAATTTTCTAACCTAACCTAAAACTAACATTTTTGCTCAAAATTAAGTACAATAAAGTCATAAACAACCTACATTGCATGTAAATAGGAAGAAAAGAACTTATGATTTACTTGAAGATGTTAGGATGATTTTCGTGCAATTTAAGATTGGGTGATTTTGGATTAAAGTTGAGAGTCTTTGGTTTATGTTTCTGTAAACAGAAAATGCAGTTTATGTTCCTGCTTTTTCCCAGATCGCAGCGGTAGTTAACTACCGCTGGGGGCAATTTCGTACTTTCCATGTGTTATTAGGCACTTAATGATGTCAGAAAAGCAATGATCAAAGAGTAAACATGTAGTTATGTGACTTTATACTAATGTTATTTAAGTACATCTTTTTTTACAGTATTTAGTTTTGCACTTGACACATTGTACGGTAGCATGCATAGTTGTCAGAATCTTAAAGTCCTACGATTTTGCTCTGCTTTACCAATATAAATTCTGAGTAGAATTGTAATATCCCGCCTATTAATTCAAGGTATCTAATCCGTTAACTCGCCTTATGTGCGTATTAGACTGAGGGGCATGTTTGTAATTGCGCATAGAGGTTATATAAGTGGTTTGGACCCTAAAACAACTCATTTTCCTTGTTCTTTCTCTCTCTAGTTTGCAAGGACAGATTCTGTCCTCCCTCTCCCTCTCTTGAGCTCAGCTCACTCTCCCTCTCCATCAATCCAATCCTTCCAACCTCTTTGCTTGAGGAATCATGCTGCATGTTAGGGGCCTTGGATGAGCTAGTAGATTTCAAGCCAACACTCACTCATTCTCCTTCCTTCTCATCCTTTTAGAGTGGATCTAAAGACCTGCAATTGTGTGTGTGTGCATGTTCTTTTGTACCTGCAGGTGAGTTCTTTAGATAGCAATCACCCTTGGATTATTGTGTTGTGCATTATGAGGAATGACTAAAGTTAGGTTGTATGAAATTATGAAAATAGTTCCCTTTTGCCATTAATCGTTGGATTTATGTAAATTGTTGCCATGCTCTGGTTTCAAACTGTTTTCAGGTACCCTAGACGTATTGGGGATATTAGAACTTGATGTTTGAGGTTTTTATGTGAAAAATCATGATTTTCTGCATTCTGGGCCGATGAACTTCGCTTAGGGAAAACCCGGTCCGCTTAAGCGTGCAAAACGTCGAGAGGACAGTTCTGTTCGCTTAGAGGGTCGCTTAAGTGACCAGCCCCCAGACAGCATCTTTTGAAAACTGTTCATGTGGTCCAGAATGTCGGCCGAGGTCGTTCCTCGCACACTTATGCAACTTAAACAAACCCTCAAATATCAGGAAACTAATATGCATCATACGTCGAGGTATTACACATAAAGGCATGAGTAACATTAGCATCCCTCCAAAGATGAGTGGCACATGAGAGTGCAATAATATTCGTATAGTACGTTCGGGTAGGAAACAAGTCTAAGAAGGGGAGAACTATAGAGCCTCGACGTAGATCGCCGAGAATTAGTATAAGCTTCTATGTAGAAATAAACTTAGTTAGCGTATCAGATATTCTTATGATCGTAAACATATCAGCCATATGTTACAAATTATGTTCAGGTAATTATAATCAGTTAAGTTGTGGCTTCAGATAAGCTTCAGACTATGTCTGGATAGGTCAGCCCGCAAGGGAACCTTCACGACCAGGGAGTCTGGTTCTAGCCCTTAGATAGGGAATTTAGCCGGTCAACAGTGGAAATGTGGCTGGGGTTACTCCACCCGAGGCATTCCGTAAAATGAACTCAGATGTTTATGTTTGTTCAACGCTAACTTCTAACATAATAATTATGAATATGATTAGTATACTGTTAGACATGTACAGATTTATGCAGGTTCATGTACGTAGAGCGATCCATGAAGTTATGCCGATGACAATCTTAGAATTCCCCGATCGTCCGGTTTAGGATCGTGTCATGAATATGTTATGATTAGGCCTCGATACGTTTAGTGTATCTCGGCATAGCGGTCTTAGGTTTCCTTTAACCGCCATGACACGTATAATATAAGTCAAGACCTATATGAAAAGTTAGGATGAACCTACGACGGACCTAGTGTGCACGACCGTCTAGGAGATAATGATCCACACACGATAATCAACCACTAGGTTTTATTGTAGACACGAGGTGACCATAGGTTTTCCCCGAAGTCACCTCTAGGACTTAGGTGGAACTCACTGAGGCATTATGTCTCATCCCACTCCTTCTTTGCTCAGGTTCACAGGTTGTTCGAGGCAAGGGTAAGGAGAAGGCTTTGGACTGATCGTGCTTATCGGATCTATGCTATGTTATCTAGCTGTTGTTATGTTATTTTAGCTACATGTATCATGATGGAACTGATTGTACTTGTTTCATTAGGCTGGCTACGCATAAATAATGTAATATATGACTTGAGATGACTCATGACTCTGGATCTCGACTTATGTTGTATTTCCGTATTGTATGATTAATGTATTCAGTATCAGTTATAACATACGTGTTAAATATTCTAGACACTTTTAATACGGGCGTTACAAGAATATTAAAATATGCAAAATCCGTTCGAACTTGTTTAGGTTTAAGTGATTCTGCAATTTTGCTCTGAGTTATAATTGCCGTGTTCGTGATGTGTTGTAGGCTTGTAGCATCTAGGTTTTGAGTATGTTGTGGACTTGGTTGTTTTATATTAAAATTTGAGACTTTGAGTCGATTATGTTTAAGATTCGAGACTTGGTTTTTTTATGTTTGCATTAAAGATTTCAAACTTTAAATAGTATATGCACTTTATAGTATATATTTAATATAATGTTAGTAGAATTCATTGATTTTGATTGTGACCTTCGATTTTGCGATCTTGCTATGCCCTTTCGATTTTGATGTTGACAACCTTGGTAACATGTTTATTATGGACTGAAGTAGTGAGCGTGCTTCCAATGGGAAATGGGGTTAGTACGATCTTAGTTTGTTTTATAGTTTGAGAGTCAAGTTCCATATCACTAACAACACTCACTCTCACATAACCTGACATTGCCACATGCAAGGGCCGAAATTTAAATCTTGAATACCCCCACTTGCTCGCTTTAATAGAAATTTTTTTATCGACTACACTATTTAACCAATATATATATATATATATATATATATATAGACACACATATGCGGTCATATGAGAATTGTTGTGAAAATTGTGGATTGTAATCATTAGATTGAATCTTATAAGATTGAAAATTGCAGCAACAAATATTATTGAAAACTGCATAAGAAACAGAGTAGAGAATCTGAATTTTATTTTCTACTAAAAAAGGCTTAAATATGTTTTTCGTCTCTGTAATTTGAGCGTGTTTTGATTTTCGTCCCTGCAAAAAAAAAATTGAAAATCATCCCTGCAAAAAAAAAATTGTTTTAAAAAGGTCCCTGACCCCACTATTCAGCTGATTTGACATGGTTTTGGCCACGTGGCAGTTGATGACTGTGCAACTTTTGCCACGTGGTGCTGACGTGGCATGCCACATAATATTAAATTTTTAAAATTTAGAAAATTGCTTTTTAAATTAAAAAATATGAAAATAAATTTAAAAATTCTCAAAATAAATTTAAAAATATTAAAATAATGTTCTGAATTTTTTTTTGTATAATTTTCAAAATAAAATTAATTTTTTTGAATATTATATATTCTGAAATTTCTGAAAATAACTTTCTGAAGAAAAAAAAGAATTTTTTTATATTAAAATTTTCGTAAAAGAACAAGAAATTAGAATTTCTTTTTAAATTATAATTTATTTTCTAAAATTATAAATTGTTAGATGATGTAATTTAAAAAAAAATATTAATTTCCATATTTTAATTTTCAAAAATTTATATTCAAATTTTAAATTATTTCCATTTTTTGTCATATTTAAAAAAAATTAAATTTTTTAAAATTGTATAATCGGAAATTCTTTTAAACTATTTTATGATTTTTTTATTTTTTAAAATTATTTTCTGATTTTTTTAATTTCGAAAAATAATTTTCATAGTTTTAAAAATGTTTTTTAAAATTTAATATTATGTGGCATGTCATGTGGCAAAAGTTGCACAGTCAGCAACTGCCTTGTGGCCAAAAATACATGCCACTTCAGCATTTAGGTGGGGTCAGGGACCTTTTTAAAACAAATAAAGTTTTGCAGGGATGTTTTTCAAAATTTTTTTTTTGCAAGGACGAAAACCAAAACACGCCTAAATTACAGGGACAAAAAGCATATTTAAGCCTCTAAAAAAATAAAAATTCTGAATCTGATTGAATTTTTATATTTTTAGATGATCCAATCACCCGAACCAAACCAAAACATATATCATCAGTTTAGTTTGGTTTGTTTCTACTTCAAAAAATTGATTAAAATTGAATCGAATTGAACCATGTAGATTTTGTCAGTTTGAATATTCTATTAAAAAAATTTCAATAAATTTCTAGAGATATCAGCAAGGAAGTAAAGTTCCATGAAAGAGTTTGAAATATCTGTTACAGGCAATATGTATGTCAATCTCAACCAAATGAAGTAATTCAAAACTGGATACGGCTTTTTTTAATCCAATTTCAGACCAATTGATTCACTTTTATACGTGTATTATTTTTTTTAATTAAAAAAATGAGCATTTGGTTTTGATTTAAGGACGATCATCACCCCTATTCTCTTTGAATTTTTTTTACCTTTTCAATGAATGGAACAATAAATAATCTGAAACTCTTGATATTATAATCATATTCAATATTATATATGATCATGCACATTTCACAAACACAACATAGCACAAGGTGCACCAATGTTACAACAACACATTTATTTCCTCAAAAGCTCATTACAAATAATTTAAAAGGCAAAGAAACCAACTGCGGCGACAGCAACAACAGCTGATACTTTCAGAGAAGAAGCACCACTATCTGCATCAGCTGCGGGAGAAGGGCCGGGAGCTGGGCCGGAAACAGGAGGAACAGCCACAACAGGCTCCTCAGCCACTGGGGATTGGGCAGGAGGTGAATCAAAAAAGAGGGGAGGAGCATCTGAGATTGTTGGGGATTCTAATGCTGCAACTGGTGCCGATGCCTTCGGTGATTTCTTTTCTGAAGATGGAGCTGGTGATTTCTTTTCTGAAGATGGAGCTGATGATTCTTTTGCTGATGACTTTGGTGATGAAGCTGGGGCTTCAGCGGCCATAGCCACGCCAACAACGGCAACAAAGATGAGCGCGAGAACGAATACCTTAGAAGCCATTGTTGTTATTGTGTTGTTGTTGTTGTGTGTTTGTGTTGTTAGTATTTCTCTAATAAAACAATATTAGAGAAAATACTAACAAGAATGAATGTGGTGAATTGGTTTGAGTGGGGAATACCGTTTTATAGGGTTACCATTGTGAGAGAAGTTAGGGAAATTGTGGTGCAAGATTAGAGAGATAAATTAAGGTTTTGGAATTTGCGGTAAATTAATGGTGATGCATAGGGCTTGAATTGGAGCCAACGAGAGGAGATATATTTAGACATTTTGACTTGTGTTTTCTAATTGTAGCTTTAAATTTTGTAAAAAATTGCAAATAAAAAGGGATCGATTGACCACTTTGATCGGTTGATACTTTTATAAAATGGATTATTAATATTAATGGGATAATTATAAAAGCAAGGCCAATTCTCATATAAAAACTAATAAACATGTTAAATAGTCATGTGTTAAATGGACTATGATCTCAACGTTATTTCATGTAGGTTCCAATCAATTGAGAAAAATGGTTTTGATCATTTTCATGGTTATATACAACTTTCAAAACGGTAGGATTCATGCAAAACCAAAAGTGTATAATAGAATTGTCAACACTCATTATATGATACAAGTGAGGGTGCACACAACTTACTAGCTAGGCCATAGAGTGACTCCGTAATTAATTAGCATTCGTTAGTGAATAAGTGAAATAAGACTTTGCTAAAACACCAAATTCAAATTCATGCTATCATTCGAGGTATTCATTGTTGATTCCAACTTGAGGCATTCTTAAAGAAAATTACCATTAATCATGCAATTTGATTCAACACAGAAACCATCTCAAATTATGCTTATGATTATTTTTTTCATTTGAAGGCAATGTTTTTAACAAAAATATTGAGAGGTAAGGGTTTAAGGATGACAAATGAAGTTTTCCTTGGTATAGTTTTTGTTTTGACGATGTTTGATTAGGATGCTAGATAATTTGATGATGTTTATGGTTCCTTTTATAATGTTTAGCATATGTTATAGCACCTAGCAATCCGTGCTTTAAGGGTTCTTCAAAGCGTCTTATGTGTCAAGCATCATTTTGTGGCAAGACTTTTTTCCATCCCTTTGAATCTAATCATCTTGCCTTGAATTGTATCATTTTTCTTCTTTGGTTTTGGCTTCTGATGATCATTTCAATTAGAATCGATTCATGACTTTTTGATTTGTATCATGCCTGAATCGAATCACAAGTTGTTGAATCGTATCAATTTTGTTCTCTGATCTTGTGTTTTGCCTTGTTGAATTGTATCATTGTTCTTTGATTCGTATCAACCTTCATTTGAGTTACTTTGATTCGATTCAAATGTTGCTTGAATCGTTGCTTTTGCCTAAAATATTGCACTTATTACTCCAACCTATATATAATTATACCCATACACCTTCAAACTCACTGAATCAATTGCAAATAACATTCTAGAGTCTCCAAAACCTATCTTTCCACTTGGTCTTCAGATTAAACACTTTTTCTAAGATTCTTTGTGGATTTTGAGTCATAGAATTCTAGAGTGCTATAGTAATTGTACATTGGTTTCTTTCAAGGAACTTGATTGAGGATCAAGGGTCTAAAGGAAAAGAGGGATTTCTTTCCACCTCCAAGGAGAATTGTCGGGGTCTTTCTAACTTCTCAAGTTCAAGGGGATCCAAGCTTCAGACATAGGAAAGAAGAATTCAAGGTGAAGAAGTTTGAACGATTGCATGGGAGCTTGAGTTTCGAAGACTTGGAGAATTTCCAATTTCAAGAGTTGTTGAAGATTGGTTGTGTTGTGGTTGCTTAGGATTGAAGATTAGAGTTATTGAGGGAGTCTTTTGTAATCATAACAATTTTTCAACATAGTGAAAGTCCTTGGTAGATGTGTTTTCTATCAAGAAGAGTGGGGGTACCCCGAAGCAAGGACGAAAGGGGGAACCACTAAAAATCCCGGTGTTCTTCTCCTCCCTATCTTTTTAGATTTTTTCATTGCTAATTGTATATGAATTTTGTGTTTGAAACCATTTGATTTTATTATGATTACTTTTATTACGCTTAACCTAATGTTAATTACTTGAATCAAGATTCTTTTCAAATTCAATTTTATCACAATCTAGCTTCAATTAAGTTTCAAACCATTAATTCATATACCTTATATTTCCTTAGTGTTAGTGTGGTTTATTGCAATTAGGTTTAAATTGAGTTTGTTTAGTTTTGAAATTTGTAGGTTTGATTATTGATAATTGTTGTGCTTAATAAGATTCGATATATGAACCTCTCAATTCGACTTTGAATCTTAATTATTACTCATTGTCTTAGAATTGTTATCATTGTCGTGAAAGAATCTGATAAGTCATAAATTTTCACTTCACACTTCCGCAAACTCTTTTGAAAATTGAAAAATGATATTCATGCCCCCTCTAGTGCACTTTCTTGTTTGTGATGTAGACCAATAAGTGGCATCAAGATCCTTGTCTCTTCACTAACAGTTAACTACATGAAGAGTCGATATGACGAAAAAAGAGCCTAAGAGGGCATACAATAGAGCTCCAATATTTTACAGCGAAATATATGACTTTAGAAAGAATGCTTGAGCGTCCATATCCAATTGGTCGACATGGATGTTTGGGACGTCGTGGTCTACAGGAGGTTTGAACCGCAAGTTGAAGTTAACAGCGTCGTGTAAAACAAACCTAAGGCCAATTGGACCGATGATAAGAAAAAGAAAGTTGAATATGATTTGAAGGCGAAAACATACTTATTTTTGCTCTTGGCGTGAATGAGTATCATGCGATTTCACATTGTAATATCGCTAAGGCAATGTGGGATGCATTGGAAACTCGCCATGAGGGTATCGAAGACGTCAAGCAATCAAAAATCAATACTCTCATCCAACAATATGGTGAAATCATCGCCTCCATGCAAATGAGGTTCACTCATATTGTTAATAAATTGCAAAACTTAGGAAAAGACATCTCAAACCAAGATTGTACTAACAAGGTGTTGAGATGCATGACTAGAGATTGGCAGCCCAAGGTCACCGCAATAAAGGAATCTCAAAACCTTAACACTCTTGGAATCACCACTCTCTTTTGAAATCTTAATGAGCATGAACACGAGATCCTACAGCTGAAAGCTAGTGAGGAAGATCTCAAGAAGTGGGAAAAGAATTATGTTGCGATGAAAGCATCCTCGTCCAAGGAAAACTTGTCAAACAATGAGGATAGTAACTCCGGAGAAGAATCACCTAGTGAAGAATAAATGAGGCTATTTGTAAGACGTTTCAATCGTTACTTTCAAAAGAATGGGTTAAGACATAGTGACAACAGTATGGTGAACTCTAGGAAGACTCAAATCAAAGGAGCGGTTAGTAAAAACGAGAAAGGTCCAAATTACTATGGATGTGGTAAAGTCGGTCACCTAAAGAATGAATGTCCCAACCTAATCAAGATAAGAGATTGGAAATGTCCCAACTTGCTATGGAAATGTGAGATTGGAAATGCAACATTTTCATTTTTGTTTCAAGTTTTGAAAATTTGTCTCCATGAATGTTATTTACACATGATTTCTTCATTTGTAATGGGAATCTAACATTCTCATTAGAATAGAACTCAACTTGTTATAACTTCCCACCACCACTCACACTTACTTCCATTTTTATTTTTTTAATTACATAACATCTAAAACATTTTCAGAAAATTTAAATTTTTACCAAACACATAAGTAGAAATGTTATTCATTAAAATATTATTTCTGGGAATATCATCCCAAAGAATTTAATTTCCTACCTTGAAACAAACACACCATAAACCTTTCAAAAAACACATTAACTAAAATTTAAGCGACTTTATATTTTTATATTATAGCAGTCTTCTACACGGATACAAATAGAAAAAATAATCAATTATAAAAAGGAATAGGAAAAGAATCAGAAAGTTGCCACTACTAATAATAAGTAAATTACAATTTCCCCCTAAAAATATTACAATTCCGCTAAAAAATTGAAAAATGCTAATCATTATCCCTGGAACACATGGTGGAGGAGAGGTAGTTGTTCAATAATATTATTAGAGAGGTGAGAAACGGGAGGTCCAGGTTCTTCTGAAGAGATATGTGGCTTGATAGTCAACAATTATGTTCATTTTTTCAGACTTTTTGATTTGGCTACTGTGACTGAGATGTCTGTGGTGGGAATGGGGAGTGGATGGGGGCGTGTGGAATTGGAGAAGGAGATTGTTTTTGGCTACTCACAAGGTGACTATTGTGACTGAGAGATCTATGTTGGGGGGG
>Ga0228710_1008076_pt1 | contig 15256 bp, 8 predicted proteins | sample MedpolnodulmetaG_FD_177995 | JGI IMG/M metagenome (GOLD analysis project Ga0228710, IMG submission 177995) | Root nodule microbial communities from Medicago polymorpha collected in Santa Monica, California, United States - pink nodules | ecosystem: Host-associated > Plants > Roots > Nodule...
AAAGTCCTCTTTTATTATTTATTGAGTTTATTAATTTTGATATAACATTTGATAAAAAAAAATGATGTACCTTTTGTGTAAAAAAATTACTTATCAAAATTTATTTATCTAAAACAATTTAGTCTCATATCATTCCTTTTTTATTCTTTCAGGTAAACATTGAAGTTTTTCTAGCTCAAAGATTTACTCTTAAAGACTTCTCTCTCGGTTGTTAATTATAAATAAATTTAACTTTTTAAATTCATTTAATTAATGATGTATATAGTCTATAATAATAATAATTATTTCATTCGTTACTAATTATAAACAAATTTAACTTTTTAGATTCATTAAATTAACAATGTATGTGGTCCACAATATGAACCACATACATTCTTAATTGAAACAACGTAAAAAGTCAAATTTAATTATAATTAGCAACCGAAAAGTATATACAAATTTAATAATACTACCAACTTTTGTAATTCCCGTAATTTTAATAAAATAGTCTTATATTTAGAGATGGTGATACTAGGAGATATTTTATGATTTTATTTCTAACTAGATAGACATTTGCACCAATTCCCTCTGGTAAAGACCGAGAAGGGACACATGTGCGAAGTCAAATGGTGGTTGTTATTTGTTTTGAATCTTCTTCCATTTGAACTTTCTGACTTTGCCAACTTGTTTGATAGTGGCATTAATTCCACACGAATTAATGTGGAAGAAAGAATGAAGGTCAATAATATGAATCTTCCAATTCCATGGGACAAACTCAAATATAGATGGCTTTTTTGTGTGAAGTTTTTCACAAATTTGGCCAGGTACAATCCATCCACCTGACTTAGGGGTTCACTCCCAGCTCTTTGTATCATGAGCTATGAATTTGAGCTTAGTAAAAACGGTAAATCAAAATCTAACAAGTCTTAATTTGATCGCTAAATCGATCTTTAAAATTGACAGTTTAATCAGTTGCCATAAAATCCTTGCTTAAACTAGACACTAATCATCGATGATTAGTGGTTTATCAATTATAATAATTAATTTGGTCACTGAGGGGGTTAAGGGACCGATTTGTATGGTATAACGACCCAAATTTCAGTCTCATAATAACATTTTTTCTTGCCGTTTATATAATTAACAAATTACTTGCACATTACTGACATTACTTTGGTCTAAATGGAACTGATTTAGAATCTATAAATGAAATTTTTGGGATCAAGCCTAGAAAAAAATGGATAAGTTTATTAAAAGTGACTAGACACTTCGCACCACAGTATAGTTGAAAAAGTTTGTGGTGTTGACTTGAGATCTTGGATTGTGCTCATCTTTAAAGTCTCATATTCGATTCTTCTAAAATCAATTTGATGTACTAGTTTATCTTCTTATAAAACATGGTAAAAAATATACCTCTACCTCGACATCAATTGCCTAATCATACCTTATAAGCAAAACTCATTAAAGAAAAGTTAAATATCCTTTCGAAAATAGTAGGGTCGTATATATTCTTTAATTTCACCTGTACTGTTGCTATATATGTTGGCTCCAAGGTCTGCCAATGAGCCATCTCATATGACCTAATTCTTCTCCGTTTGCTTTTCGTGTTGATGTTGTAAAATAATAATGCACGTCACTTTATGTAGTGGCGAATAAAGGATATTTTTTTAAAATATTAGGTCAGAGGTTTTGATGCCCTGTAACAGAAAAAAATAGTTTCTTGACCTAAACAAAAATAGAAAAGTCGAATTAATTAATTGAAGACATGAATATGAGAGTCAACTACATTTGTGGTGCACATCCACCGTTTTGATGCATCCCTTATCCACTAAAGAGACCAACATTTTTTTTTAGTAACTAAAGAGACTAACATAGACACTTCTTAATCTCAATTATACCAATTGGATTGAACTATTGTAACAAAATACATACGTCAATTAGCCATTTCTTAACTGTTTATCCAATTTCTGTTAGTCCACACAGAGGGAACTATAGATTAAGCTTGTATATGTTTCTCAGAAATTAGAGAAGTTTGTGGAAGAAAAAAAAAAAGGGAGAAAATTTCATTTGGAACTTACATACCTTTCTTGAAAAATAAACGAAAGAAAAATAACACAACAAAACTAAAGTTCAGCACTTAAATTAAACAAAGTATTTGAGCATGACTCAATTATATACTGCATGATATATGCAGAGATTAAGACTTGAACATCCAGACTCTCCGCTTATTTAAAATTCTAACCATTAAATTATTAAAAAAAAATTAAATAAAACTTTGTGGAATTTTATTTGTGTCTTTACAAATCATAATTATTTTTTTCAAGGGTACAATTCATAATTGTTGTCGAGCCATAAAATTTTGCTTCCATTTTTATCTCCTAAAAGTTTTTCATCACTACTTTTGGTCTATACTTTTCGGTCAACTCATGTGTATCATTTGAATTTTTGAATGAGTTTTTTCATTAATGTTAATAATATTATGCGAATCTCTAAAAAATTATTTTTTTAATAAACATGAATTAAATATGAATTTTTATGTTTTAGGTGTTTAAAAACTTATATTGAATTCTTGTTTGGTAAATTATTTTTTTTTTTGAAAGATTCATATAATATTCTAAATATTTCTGCAAAAAGCTCATTAAAAAATTAAAAGGGTACGCACGACTTTGCTCAAAAGCAGAGATCAAAAGTGTACAATCTGCAACTTAAAAATTAGAAGATAAAAACCCGAGTAAATGAGGTTCGGGCATACGGTAGAAAAGATTTGCATAAAAAAAGTGGGATGATGAAACATATGTTAGTTCCAATTCACCATTGTGGATTTACTAGACGGTGTTTGGAACTTTTTCAATAGCTAATTAGTTGGAAAGATGCAAGTTTTTTTTTTTTTTTATGTATGTTTGATGAATGATTAAAATTTGAATTTCTTGAATTAGGTTGAACCATCATTGAAAATGTAAAGTAGTTAAAATATTATGGTGCCTTTAAATTGTGTTGTGTTTATACATGCTGTAAGTACTTCCATTTCAGAACACGATTTAAGCACTTCTTTTTAAAAAATTAACGATAGTTTGCGGCTCTTTATAATCTTTACAAATGGATGCTTTGACCTGCTTAAATTAAAAATATGTATTACTTGAAAAGAATTAGCTTTAGTAATGCTTAGTTACTGATGGAGTTCAAGTATGTTGTACTAACGAGTTTTGCATGCATTGAGCCTTACTGCTTCTAAGGATCCATTTAATTTATAAAAAAACTCCTCATCAAGTTTTTATTTCTTTATCATAAGTTTTATATAGTATTCTTTTACATGGTGTTAAATAAATTATATTTGTGTATGACATAATATATAGCCAAGTATATACATACATATACGTTAGCGCAGTAGAAAAAGCGGACAGACGGGCACGTGAACGCTGGTATAAATATAATAAATAATCCTTAAACTGTCCCCGTGAACTTATCTCACTTGGTAAGAGATAATGCATAATATATGATGAGACTATTGTTCGAACCCCAATCACCCCACTTATTCACCTTTAAGGTGAATTTCTCTAACCGATAAACTACTTGACACATAAAAATAAAAATTCATCAGTTCATTCAATTCCTAAATTATATATGAAAAATCATCAATTTAGCATATAATATCTTAATATACATGGATTATATTTATGAATTTTGTAATCTTTAAAGATTAAATTAGAAAAAAAAAGATAATTTAGTGATTAAAATGATAGTTTATTCACTCAACATAACATTCCATCTAAGATAAAATATAAGTCCCTTAAAAAAAGCTTAAACGCACTATTCACTCCCTGAGTTTGCAAAAGCAGTGATTATAGTTCCCTTTTAGAAAGAAATGACAAAAGTGATCTTCCATGTTTACCCCTTTTGCAAATCACCAATTTTGACCTGGTCAATCCTACGTGTCATGCCACCTGATAATTTTTAGATTTTATTTTTTTACAATTAGTTAATTCCACATGTATATATCTTAAATTTAAAAAATAAAATAAAAAAAGGGAAGGCAAATTGGATGGGATGCGTGAGTAGAGGAAGATCTGGAAACACTTCATCTTCATCGATTAATTGAATCAAAATCACCAACTTTACACAACCAGTGAACCAAAACATTAACACTAAAAACATCAGGTATAACCCCACAAAACACCATATCAACATACACACAGTTTTTTTGAGCAACCAAACCAAAGGCATTGAATTGATACAAAGGGGTATTCCAGAAAGGTAAAGTGGGAACAACAGCAAGAGCACGCATGTGAGAGAAAGTATGAGAGACAGTGGAGAATATGTCGTGCGACAAATAGAGGCCAATGAGAGTGCAGAAGAATGAAACATAAAGATGGGTCTTGGTGGTGGGATGAAAATGAAATCTTCATGGAGGGGGGGGGGGAGAAAAAGAAGATAAGGGTGTTCGTTTAAACCCTTATCTTCTTTATATGCATCATCATCGTATATTTGCTTTTCTTGATTATCATAGTGTATAGTATAATAGTCACGCTCTAAGAATAACAAACAAAGAGTGTGAAATGAATATAATGATACTAAAAGAAAAGAATATAAGGGTTGTTGGTTATGTTATCTGAATTTGAGAAGATAATGGTGAGGAAACAACGATGAGAAGCTTGAAATTGGTGGTCGCGGTGACAAAATGTTGTAGAGAGAAGAGGGAAGCTGCGTGTGGGTTGAGAGAGAATAGAAACCTCTCCCTTACTTTTTTCTTTCTTTTTCGCACGTGCCTGCCCCTTTTTTTTGGCCAATTTTTGTTTTTTTAATTAACTAATTATACGTATGGAATAAAATATAAGAAAATCAATAAATACACAAGTGGCATGACATGTATGGTTGACTAGGTCAAAATTGAGGTTTTGCAACAGAAGAGTAAACATGGGTCACTTTTGCCATTTTTTTTAAAAGGGGGTCAAAATTGCAACTTTTTCAAACTTAGGGCGTGAAAAGTGCGTTTAAACAAAAAATATTAAGCAAAAAATTAAAAATCTAAAATATATTATTGATACAAAAATTTGGAATATATATATATATATTAAGGGTCTTGCATTGGAAATTACAAATTTTGATTTTTATAAAGTTGAATTCAACACTTTTCACCATTTTAAACAAACTACTTATATGTATGTTCTTCCGACTAATATTTCAACTCTTTAGCATTTCAAGGTCGACAAAATATTTTGATATTATTTTTATTTATTTTTAAATATTTTTGATATTTGACTGAGGAGAGACTATATGATTAAGAGCCCAATCTTACAGAGCACACCTCAGTCACTGTAGAAATGGCATCGTATAAAGCACACCAACGCGGTTAACCCTCTTCTTCAAAATTGAAAATCGATAGTGGAGCAACACTACCGTTTCCCTCTTCAAATAAAAATGGCGACGAAAATGAAGGTGGAGGAGCTTCGAACGGAACTCGATCAACGCGGCCTCGACACCACCGGAACCAAACCCACTCTCGTTCGTTTCGTCTTCTCTCTTATTTTCTTTCTCTATCTTTTCCGTTACATTTCAATTTTCATATATTAAACCTTCACCTTTCAGGTTCGTAGGCTTCAAGAAGCGCTTCTCAAAGAAAATCAGGTTTCGAAACCCGATGCTGATGTTCCTTCCTCTCTTGGAAAGAGACCGAGGGACTCTGCTACTGGCACTCGCCGTGGAGTTTCTAAGAAACAATCACTCGAAACGATTCCTCAGGATTCGCTTCACGTTGAACAAGGTATGATGAATGATCTTAATTTCTATTTTAATTTATTGCACTTCAAATAAACGATATTCATTCAAATAGATAGATATATATTTTTTTCGTAGGCAAATGTTAAAAAGTTAGGGATTAGGCTAGTTGCCTCTGTTGTCAATGCGGAAATGCGGCGCGGCCAACCCAATAATTGGCGCGGTGCGGGAGCGGGGCGCGTTGCGGGCGCTATTTCTGTGGTGCGACCACTAATAAATTTAATACTAAATAGATACCATACTATTCAAAAAGAAATACTAAAATACCTTAAACATTACTCAAAATTTCATGAAGTATTCATAATATGAAATAAAAGGGATAGCAAAATCGAAAATGGCTAATACCAATTATATACAACTGGTACAAGTTATTGTTTTACTATTTATAGGTCCGCTTCCACTTCTGACACGCACCGACGCGGCCTGAAACGCGCCGATGCGGTGGTCCTGATTTTTCCGCGGCGCGGCTGCTTTTGACAACAGAATAGTCGCTAGAGTTCGAATCCTCATTGGAGCTACGTAAAACTCCATATTAGTTCTTACCATCTCCTTAACCTAAATATATATAGGATTCGTCAACTAACCGGCGAGAATTAAGAAAGTTAGTAGTATTAAATTGGTTGAGAATTGATATTGTCCTATAGCTTCAATTTTCATGCATTGTCAGAGCGCGTGCCCATTACGACCAATTATGTGTATAACTTCATAAGTGGTTGAGGTAAAATAATACCGTTTCTAAAGATCTGGTGGTTATGATTAACTAATACTGTTAAACATCTTTATACTGTCAGTGCATATGAATTAAATCCTTGTATTATAAGGTTATCCTTCAAGAGACAAAATCAGTTTATGCTTTCATCATAGTATTATAATGATGTGTATGTTGATACAGAAATAATTAACGTAGTTAGAAATTTGAACGAGGTCACATAAAAAGAGACAAGGAAAAACTTAAGGAAGTCCTATACAATGGAACAAATATAATATTATATATTGACATTACAAAATAGATGCTCAAAATTGTGTGCCTGCGGTTTGATTTTGGAGCATAGACATTTTGTATTGTGTCTTCCCATTTCTCTCATTTCAATGAATTGTTTGTGATGGCTGCAGAGGAGAAGGTAATAGAAGAAGAAAAGATAGTGACTGCAACCAAAAAAGGTGCGGCTGTTCTCGATCAATGGCTTCCAGATCACATAAAAGTGCAGTATCATGTTCTTGAAATGGCAAGTCTAATAAACAATAGCAATATTATCCTCGTCAAGTAGTTGTTTATATTGTATTATTGTTCTTGTTTTTGTCAGTGGTATACTGCTCAATTGATAGCTTTTGTCCGGGCAGTGGCTACTTAATGGGTCTCGGACTTGTGTGGTAACATTTCTTTTTACTTCGTAGGGTGGTGAAATCTATGATGCTGTGTTGAACCAGACAAATGTTGGGGACAACAATAACAAGTTCTATGCTATTCAAGTTCTTGGTTAGCTCTCTATTCATTCTTTGTATTAATGATGTTATGATAAGATTTTTGAGGACCTTGGTTTGTTTTTTGTGGTTAACTAGTGATGGTTGGCAGATATGTTAGTTTATTAGTCATCCCCAAAGTAGTTACATGTTACAACAATATTTCACTTGTAGAAAAGAATGCTTGCTCAGCCTCTTGTTACTCGTAGTTTTTTATTCGAATTCAACTACTTTACTTCCTAGGTTCAAATTTCTTGCAGAATCTGATGATGGTGGTAAGTTCCTTATTTACAATAGATGGGGAAGGGTAGGCATAAAGGGCCAAGACAAGATACACGGCCCTTACTCTTCACGTGAAAGTGCAATCCAGGAGTTTGAACAAAAGTTCTTAGCCAAGACCAAGAATGCTTGGTCTGATAGGAACAATTTTGTTTCCCATCCAAAGAGTTATGTATGGCTGGAAATGGACTACAGTGGCAAGGAAAAAGAATCTTCAGTAAGTTGTGCTAACTCTGTTCCCCATGTAATTTTCCCTCTCGTTATGTAACAAGGTGTGCTCTTTTGCAATCAACTCTAGTCATTGTCCCTTGATCCATGAACTAGTTCATTGTTTCTTTTATCAAAAGGCACCTGTTCTTGTATTTATAATGTAGACTTCTCTCATTTAATGTTATCTTCATTTGTGGCTCTTTGTGGAAGAGAAGCAAAGGGAATGAACTATTTCAATCAATCACTCTAATCACTTGGTAACTGCTTTTAGGTTACAGAAAGTCCCGGTCATGCTTTGAGAAAGCAGCCTCTGGAATCAAAACTTGAGCCACGTATTGCAAAATTTATATCCCTTGTTTGCAATTTGAGCATGATGAACCAGCAAATGATGGAAATAGGTTAGCTTTCACTTCTTTTCTTTATCTAGGATGAATCCCATATTTTATGTTCCCAAAGATAAACATTCATTTGAGTGCATTTTACTTTTCTGTGCGTTATTTGGTTTGCAAAAGAAATAGAAAAGGAAGAAACAAGAGTGAAAGAAATAAGAGAGAAGAAGAAATGATGAGAAGCTAAATGGATAAAAATGTGTTGTTTGGATGGATATAAATGAGAATGTAACAAATAAAGTAGTAATTTTCTCTCTTCTTATTTGGATGAATGGAGGAGAGTAAGCAGTAAAGTAAAGAGAATATATCAATTCAACACTCTTGTAGTTTTATTTTTTTGTCTAACCTCATAAACTATTATAACTGGTGATCTTTCTTTCAGGGTACAATGCAAACAAGTTGCCCCTTGGGAAACTTAGCAAATCAACAATTTTGAAGGTAAGCCAATGGGCATGTCAATTTTCTCTTTTGGCACATTATAAAATCTAGCTGTGCTTCTATCATTTTGTTGATGAAATCGGCATTCTTCACTAGCATCAAATTTTTAAGTAAATTTTAGTTTGGGTATATTCTATTGCGCGCCACCTTTATAGGTGGTGTACAGTACACGACCAATATGCAATTATAATATTATTTTAAAATCACTCAACTTATTAAATTTTCGCAAAATACAGAGTTTTCCTTTTCTTTCCAGAAGATTCTTACACCTCTACACCCTCCTTTCCTCAACCCCTTTGCCTCCACCGCCCACCTCTTTAACTCACTTTTTCTTGCCCTGCTCCTCCTCTTTTATGTCTTTTTCCCCATATCTACTAGCTTTTCTTAAATGTCATTTATGAAGTGCACTTCAACTGGACAATCATTGAGCCGTACATGTATCAGTAGCCCGAAAATTTGGTAATCCGAGAAGAACTGGTGGTTTTCGGAAGAGAAAGGAAAGTGGGTTGTTTGGTTACTTGGACTGGTGTTGCCATTAACCATTAGGTGGGAGGAAGAACACACTGGCAGCACCAAATAAAGAAGCATAACTTTTTTGGGTATAGCAAGCTTGACGGAGAATCAGATGAGTCTGATTGGAAGTCCAATGGGTTGTTGTTGATGCCTCAGAGGCGTAGTGAAACAATGGTGTACCATGCACCACCTATAAAATTGGTTCATGGTAGAAGCCACCTAGGATATGTGAATTATTTCTACTTTTGAATGTGTGTAATTCAAAAACAAGAGTTCAAGAATATATCGGTGTTCTCATTGGTGAGAATAACACAATTAACACATTTTTTCCTTGAGCTTAAATTAACATATTGTTATTCAGAAGCCTTTTGGTTTCAGTCCACTCCTCTCTTCTGTATAAAAAATAACAACAATGATACAGTTAACCTGAATTTCTCATGTCTAGATCACGGTGCAAAGGTTCTCATGTGTGGTGCCTTTGTTTTCAGCTCTTTTGGCACTGTGACAACTTTTTAACTTGCTTGTTTTGCTTATCTTGTCCACTGAATAATCATTTTTGTTTCTCTAATTATTTAGGGCTACAATGCTCTCAAAAGACTTGCTGATGTGATTGATAAATCTGATAAGAAAGCTCTAGAGCAATTAAGCGGGTAAGAAATTTTAGCTGTCTTTTCATTTCCCTCCCATGTATTGTTCTCTATCTTTTCCGTGGAAGTACTTGCCTTTATTTTCTGTTTGCTTCAAAGAGCCACGCGCTTGCTCTACCTATATTAGAATTCATTCACAGCAAGTGTCATTTGTACTTGAGAATTTTTGCTTTAAAGAAATTGGGTTGTCATATTTAATAATCGGTTATGGGCTTGTTGCAGAGAGTTCTACACCGTAATTCCTCATGACTTTGGATTTAAAAAAATGCGTAAGCTCTCTCTCTCTCTCTGTGTGTGTGTGTGTGTGTTTAATTTATCTTGTGCACATGTTGGTATTTATTTAATTTAATAATATCTCTAATCATAAATTTAATATCTAATTGTGGTTATTATGCATTCTTTTTGAGAAGTGTACTGATTGACATGGAAATATAAAAAATGGCAGGCGAGTTTGTAATTGATACCCCTCAGAAGTTAAAACGCAAATTGGAAATGGTAATCCTTTTCTTTCCATTTATATACTACTCCCTCCGTCTCACAATAATTGTCTCTTTAGAAATTTTTCTTTTTTTTAAAATAATTGTCACTTTAGAATACCAATGCAGTATTTTTTTTCCCCATTAATATACCCTTATTTATTGAATTTCATCCAACTTAACTACTCCACTAACTACAATTAATAAGGGTGTTTTAGTAAATAATATTAATTATACCATCAAAATCAACACAATTAATCATTTGCTTAATAACCGTGCACAAACCTTAAACGACTATAATTTAGAGACGGAGGGAGTAGCATGTATTGACCAGGTTATTCTTGTTACTCATAGAGTATAATTATTATTTTCTTATTCTGGTTGGCATATGGTTTTCTTATGAGGAGTTTTATATTATACACTTTCATTTGTGACTATATGCTACAGTTTTAGGCTTGGCAGCTTCCTCTTTCCCCCCATATAGGCCAATTTCCTCCACAAATTTGTAAATTTTCCTAGTTTTCCTAGAAATAGAACATAGTTGTTACCTGTGTTTGTTTAACTATTGACATTATTTTAATTCTTACTCTATTAAAGGTTGAAGCTCTTGCTGAAATCGAGGTTGCCACAAAGCTATTGAAAGATGATGCAGAAATGGAGGTACCCCTTGTTTGAATTTCTTTTATATAGTTGATCTCAATATCTCTAACCTTTTTCCAGTCTTGTTTTCTAATTTTACTGGGTTACGCCTGTTAATTATTATAGATTATAGATACTATAATCTCTTCAAACTCCAAGGATAGCTATGTCACACGCTTAACGAGTATGACTAATATACACCACAACACCGGTATGCGGTTATCTTTTATTTGGGATTTGAACTGCAGTCAGATTTAAATTTAAGACTCTTAGGCTTTGTTTGGGAGTTTGGAGGGGAGGGGAGGGTTTTAGAAAAGAGGAAGGAGCAAGTGGAAGAAATAGAAGACATTGGAAGGAGAAGGCTTTGGGCGTTAATTTTTAATTCATAATACAAAATCTCCCTCATTTGGGGGAATTAAAAAATTGTATTTAGGGAGGGTTTTGGAGAGTTTATATAAATTTTTCAAATTTAATCTATGTTGTTATAATATTCTTAAAATTAAAAATATATTAATCATAAACATTAATTCATCATTCTCTAAAAATTTGCCCTTTCAAAAAATGTGAAAGATTTTTTCATTTTCTATATATTTCCCACTCCCCAAAGCCCTCCCTTCCCCTCCCCTCCAAACTCCCAAACAAAGCCTTAGGGATGGGAGTATTTAGGCAATTCCAAGTAGGGGCGTGAAAGGGGTGGCTACGAGTAGTAGGCCCCCGCTACCCACGTGTTGGATGAATATCCTACCTCTGTATCTGCCTCATTTGTGCAGGTATTCATGATACAAATTCAAAACAGATTTTTTTATAAATATTCATGATACATATTTAAAACAGATTTATAAATAATCATGAGAATCCATGGATACTGGATATATGTTGAAATATAACAATCTAAAGATATTAAAAAAGGCAACAAACCTAAACGCCTTACATTTGATCCCGTAAGTCTAAACAAAATTTAGTTTTTCTACAAAACAGTTCAAAAGCATCCTTAAAAGCAAAAAAAATAAATATCACAATAACAAATTTTACGTAGCAGGTATGGATACAATAATAGCCCCCCCGGCTCATTAATAAAGGAGTAGATAAAATACCCTTTAGTAAGATATCATATCCTATCCATTGTGGGTTTTATCCATGGGTATATATGGAAGTTATGATGTATTTTACGTCACTGGTATCCCACCTCTACATGTTCAATGAGAATATTTACGGTCTTAGTTTTTTTTTTTGGTTAAATGAATGGACAGGTACACATTATTTAAATGTCCATAATTGATTTATTTTCCTTGCGAAGTAGTATACCAAGAAGTGGCCATTTGCTAATTATATCTGCTTGTCTACTGAATGTGCATTACTATTTTGGTTGCACTAGTTATTTTCTTCAAATTTAAAATTAATTGGCTTAATGATCAATATTTACATGATTCATTTTTAAATAAAATGTCACCCATATGGCAATTTTGTTTTCAAGATATTTATTAGTCAGGATTTCTGCTTTACCTGCACACTCTAAGTTATTATTATCGTTCTGGAATTGCTGTAGAGAGATCCCATGTATGCTCATTATCAACGCCTTCAATGTGAACTGGAACCAGTTGAATTCGGTACGGAGGAATTCTCCATGGTAAACAAGCGCACTGTTGTCTTAATTTTCTTGTAAATACTATTATTAAAGGCAGTTAAATATCATGACACTTGCTTCCCTCCTTTTGATGTAATCAGATTGAAAATTATATGAAGAACACTCACGCAGAAACACATTCAAACTATACTGTTAAAATTGTCCAAATATTCAGAACATCGAAAAAAGGCGAGGCTGAACGCTTCAGGAAGGTTTGACTAATGCATTATTGAATCAGGACCTATCTTGTCTTGTTGAAATTTATAATTTTGTAATTCAGTTGTTGACATGTTGAATTTGAATTGAGTCAATTGCTATTTTACTTTGTATGACAGTTTTCTAATATAAAGAATAGGATGCTTTTGTGGCACGGTTCTCGGCTTACAAACTGGGCTGGAATTTTATCTCAAGGTCATTCCTTAACTCACTTATTTGGCAGTTTTCTTGCTTGCGTGAGTGTACTTATGGAGTATAGAGTATGGGCCTTATATAGCTTCATGCAATAATATATGGCTCTAAGATGGTTGCATCATCATCAGGTTTGCGCATAGCTCCTCCGGAGGCACCTGTTACTGGCTACATGTTTGGTAAGGGGGTGTACTTTGCTGACATGTTCTCAAAAAGCGCAAATTATTGTTATCCTACTTCTACGTCTGCAGATGGGGTGCTTCTTTTATGTGAGGTTGTTTCTTATCTAATGTCTTATAGTAAACACCGTTGCATTGCTAATAGTTCTGCTTAGGGAATGGGGATTGAAACTACCGAATTTGTTTGTCATGTCAAACATTATTGGATAATTTCAACTACCCAATTTGTGTAATTTTGCATTGTTTGTCATCGTAAGTTGCTGAAATTTAATTTCAATATTTATCTACAAGAATCCTTTAGAAGATTATGCTTGTAATATATTCATTATTGATCCACAACTTCGATGAGTTTTATTTATAATAACTAGTTTGCTGTAAAATTTATTATTGATTTACATATTTAAGAAATATTATTTATATTTTCTCTACTCTTAGGTTGCACTGGGTGACATGGCCGAGCTTCTAACCGCTAAATATGATGCTGATAGGTTGCCTGAAGGAAAATTGAGGTATGTTAATCCAAATTCATAATTGTATCGATTTTATTTTTCTGCAGGTGGGATTGACTTATTGAAATACTAAGTACTAAATCTGTATTGATCAATGGATTTATGTCTTTATGTAATGCCAATCAATTAAGTTTTCGTCAAGCCTGGCTGATTTTGTGCCTTCGACACCATTTGTCTATAATTAAGTTCTTGTTCATTACTTTTAAATGCACCAGATAAGGTTTCATATAACACCAAATATTGTGTAATATATGCTTTACTAGTTGAGTTTATTTGCTATGCTTTCTTGTTCCGCAGCACAAAAGGAGTAGGAGCTACAGCTCCCGATTATTCAAAAGCACAAAAGCTTGAGGATGGGCTCATAGTTCCCCTGGCAAAGCCCAAAAAGAATTCAGGCATAAAGGTATGCACTATTAAGTTTTTTTCCAACAGAAAAAACTCAGGCAGAAGTTTTTTTGATTATTACCATAATTTAATACATCATATCATAACACTTTGCGTTGCAGGGCGATCTAATGTACAATGAATACATTGTTTATAATGTGGAGCAGATTAGGATGCGTTATGTTGTTAACGTTAAATTCAATTTTGGGTCTCGAAGATAGCAGCCAGACATGATTAAAATATATGCATCTTTTATTAGTATCTAGTTTGCCAAGCCAAAACCGATGATGATCTGTGTAAATTACTTTTTACTAAGAAATTGAAATGGTTTGCAGTTTGCACTTTGACCAAGAAAAATGAAGCATACGTTAGAAATGGATCAGGGATAATGAACAGAGGTGATAAATGTTAATGATTATTTTTATTTTTTATTTTAATTAGGATTAGAGAGTGGAGGTTTCATGGTTTTAAGTAACTACATAAAATTAAACATAAAATTCGTTGCAAAGGAAATTTCAAAGAGGTGGGGTTACATTTTTAAAGGAGTGACCTAGCTAATCTGTCCTCACACTTACCACCAAAATGAGCAAGTGGAGAAGAAACACATACAAGTTGTTGAACTTGAGCTTACCTTCTAGTAAAACAGTCTTAACACATACATTCCATAGAACTCCTAAAAACTCTTGCTCAAGATTATTTTTTAGGCTTAATTACAATTTTGGCCTCCTAAGTATCAGAAAGTTGCGATTTTGGCCTCTTAAGAAAAACAATAACAAACGAGCCCTCTATCTTAATATTGGCCCCTAAAATTGCCGTTTGTTATTGTTTTTGTTAGGGAGCCAAAATCGCAACTTTCTAATACTTAGAGAGCTAAAACTGTAATTAAGCCAATTTTATAAATCAAACCACCTATTCACCTTGTCCTTAATAAAGCGTACTTTTCACTTTTATGTTGAGTTCATCGCAAAAGTCTTGAACCTTCCGACTTGAAATTGGATGTCATTGTGGTGGTGGAATGTTGTAAGCCATGTTGGTAGATGACGTTCTTCCAAACGAATTTCCTCATTTTTTTCCAGTGATAAGTTGGCTAAAGAATTAGTGCAGAAACGTTCAAGGATGTCTTTGACAACCACAATGAATTTGAGCTAACTTAGTGTGGAGGGAAAATGTCCAAGGTTATCTAACTTCCAAGTATTTAAAGGTCACCTGATGTAGCACCTATGCTCCTATGATTCGAATACACATCAATTTGCAGGCTCTGCTATTATCGGCTGCATTTAAATAGGTTTGAGGTTGAATCATATCATTTTGTTTTCTATCTTTAAATGAAAAAGTTGAAGTAAAAAAAAAAA
>Ga0228710_1008077_pt1 | contig 15255 bp, 15 predicted proteins | sample MedpolnodulmetaG_FD_177995 | JGI IMG/M metagenome (GOLD analysis project Ga0228710, IMG submission 177995) | Root nodule microbial communities from Medicago polymorpha collected in Santa Monica, California, United States - pink nodules | ecosystem: Host-associated > Plants > Roots > Nodule...
AACAGTAATCAACACAGATTCAAAATCAAAAACGAAAATCAATTAACGTAAAACAATTAAAATTACGATTCAACACAAAGTTGATAATTACAATTAAAATTTACCTAGAACAATTCAAAATCAAAAATCAAAAATCAAAAACAATTAAACAATTGAAAAACACAGAGATTAGAGGATTTACCTAAAAATTACAATTTCGCGGCGACAAAGACGGAACACAGTTTCACGGCGACTCGGCGAGTGTGCGATAGCTGCAGAGAAACAATTTCAAAACAAAAATCAAAACAAAAATACATAGATTGAGGTTAGTTGAAGAAGGATTTGATTTATGTTACCTTTTTGAGCTGGAACTTGAGACAGACGTGAAGATGTAGAGAGACAGCGATAGAGAGAGACAGAGATGGTGTTTCACGTGTTTTTTGGGTTTGAGGTTGGGTTTCACGAGAATGATTGCGGCTGGAATACACGGAGCTGAGATGGTGTTTCACGGTGGTTTGGGGCTGGAATCACGAGAACGGTGGTTTGGGTCACGGTGCATAGATGGTGTTTCACGTACGGTGGTTTGAGGCTGGAATCGATTGAGAACGTAGGTTTCGGTGGTCTGGGGTTTCGATTGGGTTTCACGATTGGGAAAAGGGAAAAGAGAAAAGGGAAAGTGAAAAAAGGGAAAGGGGAAAAGTGGGAGAGATAAGGAAAAGTGAATTTTTTTTAGGAGGGGCACTTGGCGCTTTACATTTGGTTTGGAACTTATTTTGATATATAGATTTTAAATGGGGTCAAACAATTTAATATCATTAGAAGTTAAAAACTTTCCTCACCCCAGCTTTTTAAGTCATGTGGATAGCAACCCATTTAAAATCCTTGATTTAATAAGTGTTTTTTGTACTAGTGGGATTTCGACTTTCAGTTGAGTTATCATCCCGGAAAGGCGAATGTTGTTGCTGATGCCTTGAGTAGAAAGACGTTGCATATGTCTGCTTTGATGGTTAAAGAGTTGGAATTGATTAAGCAGTTTCGAGATTTTAGTTTGGTTAGTGAGTTGACACCGAAAGGTGTGAGATTGGGAATGTTGAAGCTGACAAGTAATATTTTGGAAGAGATTAAGAATGGTCAGAAGAAAGATTTAGAACTTGCAGATCGAGTCATGTTGGTTAATCAAGGTAAAGGTGGAGACTTCAGATTGGGTGAGAACGGTGTTTTGATGTTTCGTGATCGAGTTTGTGTGCCGGATGTACTTGAGCTTAAGAAGCAAATTTTGGATGAGGGTCATAGAAGTAGTTTGAGTATTCATCCAGGAGCGACTAAGATGTATCAGGATTTGAAGAGATTGTTTTGGTGGCCTGGAATGAAGAAGGAGATTGCAGAGTTTGTTTATGCTTGCTTGGTTTGTTAGAAGTCGAAGATTGAACATCAGAAACCGTCGGGTTTGATGCAACCGTTGTTTGTGCCAGAGTGGAAGTGGGATAGTATCTCTATGAACTGTGTTGGAGCGTTGCCGAAGACTGTGAAGGTTTTTGATTTGATTTGGGTGATTGTTGATCGGTTAACGAAGTCGTCACATTTTGTTCCTATCAAGACCGATATGTCTGTGGCGAAGTTGGCTGAGATATACATTGAACAGATTGTTAGGTTGCATGGTATTCCTTCTAGTATTGTGTCGGATCGGGATCCGAGGTTTACTTCTAAGTTTTGGGAAAGTCTGCAAGCTGCTTTGGGAACTAAGTTGAGGTTGAGTTCTGCTTATCATCCCCAGACTGATGGGCAGACAGAGAGGACTATTCAGAGTTTAGAAGATTGTTAAAAGCTTGTGTTTTGGAGCAAGGTGTCAGTTGGGTCGAATGTTTACCGTTGATTGAGTTTACTTACAACAACAGTTTTCATTCTAGTATCGGTATGACACCGTTTGAGGCTTTGTATGGTCAGAGGTGTAGAACGCCGTTGTGTTGGTTCGAATCAGGTGAAAGTGCTTTGTTAGGACCAGGTGTCGTGCAAGAGACTACGGAAAAGGTTAAGATGATTCAAGAGAAGATGAGAGCGTCTCAGAGTAGGCAGAAAAGTTATCATGATAAGAGGAGGAAGGACATTGAATTTCAGGCTGGTGATCATGTGTTTTTGAAAGTGAATCCTGTAACTGGTGTTGGTCGTGCTTTAAAGTGTCGGAAGTTGACTCCTCATTTTGTTGGACCGTTTGAGATTATTGAGAAGGTTGGGGTTGTAGCGTATCGGATTGCATTACCACCGTCTTTGTCGAATTTACATGATGTGTTTCATGTGCCTAAGTTGAGGAAGTATGTGTACGATGCATCTCATGTGATTCAAGTGGATGATTTGGAAGTAAGAGATAATTTGACCGTTGAGACTTGGCCAGTTAGGGTTGAGGATCACGAAGTGAAGCGGTTGCGTGGCAAAGAGATCGTTTTGGTGAAAGTGATTTAGGTTGGACGGACTGGTGAGAGTGCGACTTGGGAATCGGAGAGTAGGATGAAGGTTTCGTATCCAGAGTTGTTTCCTTCAGGTAATTTTCGAGAGCAAAAATTCTTTTTAGGGGGGGAGAGTTGTAACAGCCCGATTTTTGCTAGATTTGAATTTTTAATTGTTTACTATGTGTTTATTTGTGCTTATATGTATTAATTGCCTCTATGTGTATTTTGGTTGAGATTAGTGGGCTTCGGTGTTAGAAGGGTATTATAGACATTTTGGACTCAGGGGTATTTTTGTCATTTTGGGAGTAAGGGTAATTTAGTAATTTCACGATAAGGATTATTTTAATGCTTATGTGAGAGCCATTGTTATTTTATTAAGTTACTAGTGGGTTGTAGTAATTTATTTTATAACCGGTAAGTGATCGTTATTATTATTATTTTTAACCGTTAATAGATAGAAACTTTGGGGGTTAGTTTATAAGTGTTGAGAGCCCATTAAGACATTGAGGAGGTTAAGCCCAATTGTGTAAGAACTATATAAGCATTAGTCATTAAAGAAAATAGGGTTTCACAATCATTTTCATAAGTTTTGGAAGAGGTAGAGAGAGAAAGGGGCAAGAGAAGGAGAAGAGGGTTATAGAGAAAAGCTTGAAGAACCAAGAGGAGTTAGGGATTCTAGGAGCTTAATTGAAACTTTTGCTAGGATTATTGCTTATTGAGGTAACGGGGTTAGATTTCATTCATAATCTCTTAGTTAATCTCTTCTCTAATTCTATGCAAAAGTGCTTATTTGAAATAAATGATTATTGTGAACTTAATTGGTGAAATTCATCCTCTTGTTTTAGTGATATGTTTGAGTAGGTGAATTTGATGATAATTGAGTTGTTGATGATGAATTTTCATGTTCATGATATATATATAAATGAGTAGTTTGTGAATTATGTCTAATTGATGAATTGTGACATGTTGTTGATTTGTGGTGGAATTCATGACTATGAGTTGTAGTTGTTGTTAATTGTTGTTGTTAATGTCATATCATGGATCGGGTATGAATTAAGTTGTGATGAAGTTGTTGTTCTTTAATGAGTTTGAATAAAAATGGGTTGATTATGATTTTGGTGTGAACTTAATAATTTGAAGTGGTGTAAGTGGGTATTACAAGTGTTATGACCCTAAACAGTGTTTTGAATTGATTAGGGAGTGTTGTGTTTGAGTTTAGTGATTTAAGAGTGATTCTTAAGTGAAAAGCGCATTGTTAAGCTGATATTTGAACTGCTGTGAAGCCCAAAATCGGCCACCGATTTCTGAGCTGTTTTTCCAGTTTTGGTTCGACAAAAATCGGGCCCCGAGCGTTGCAATTCGGCCACCGATTTTCTGTTAGGAAAATCTGGAAAACATTCACATTTGTTTCCTTTTCTGTTTTAAATTGGCTTTTGGTGTAAACATGAAAGTTTTAGATAATTGTGTTAGTTTTTCAGTGACTTTGGTTTGACTTGAAAATGATTTTTAGATTTTGAGTTATGATGAAAACACTCAAAGGTGGTCTTGGTGAATTTTTATGAAAATTCCGCATAACTATTTCTAAGTCAACCCAAAAACTTATGGAATGTTTCTAAACCTCAAAACTAGAAGTACTAGGAGTTCAATTAAGTGGTTTAAGAGTATTTAACCTATGTCTTGTTGAATCTAGGGTTAATAGGTCTTTACCCCCTTGTAATATAGGTCATTTCTGGTTTTCCCCCCTGTAAATTTTTTTTTTTATTTACCCTCCTGTAAAATATTTTTGTTTTGATTTACCCCCTAATAGGCCAAACAAAAAACCTCTTAACCCTTGAATCTAACTTGGTTTTGTTTTGAAAATGATTTGGTTTTGCAATATAGAAGAAATGATACGAACTTATCGTGACTTTATGATTTTGATGATTTTGTCGTAGTCGGCCGGTGAAACGCACATGTATATCCAACTACACTCATACGTGATCTAAGTGTATACATAGTCGAGGCCCTAGAGTTTGTTTACTTGGTTTTAGTCCAATTGTTTCAATTATTTTCAAGTTGTAAAATGAGAAACAAACTTTGTCGAAATGGTTCTTTAAAGCCAATTACTTTATAAACCTTTCGTGAATAGCTTTATATGATTGAATGAAAATATGTTAATGATTGTTAGGTGTTGAAAATGATGTTTATCATAAAGTGTTGTATTTTCTCCTTTACTTGGATTATGAGAAAGTGTATGAAGTCGTGGAGCTATATTATATAGTTGACGTGGATTAATATATATATGGCGATTGACGTGGATGTTTGTTGATAATGTGATGAAGACTCTTATTTGAATTGTGAATTGTTGATTGTGTGGACGTAATACTTGATAATGCAATTGTTGTTGAAGTTGATCAATGTAAATGGAGGTGTATTTTTACATTGTTGTTGGTGGATGCATATGTTGATGGTTTTGCATTATTGGGTCTTTGCTTGTATGTCCATGCATCATAAATCATATTGAGTCATATGAGAAATGTAAAAGGAGGTGTACTTTTACATAGTTGAATTGTAAGAGGAGGTGTACTCTTACATAAGATGTACGGTTGGCATCTAGTTGTCGGTGATATGGTACCACATGCATATAAGTGTCGTATATAGGCGCATATCATATTGGCATGAGTCTTAAGTGTTGTATGTGAATGATGGTTGTTGTTGGTAAGTGTGTTTGATGAATATATACTCGTGACATTATAATTGTTGTGTGTACATGCATATGAAAGTTAATTGCTCCTGATAATGAATTGAGACTTAATTTGATTCATTTATGTCAAACTGTTTATGTTGATTATGATTGATGTGAAGCTTACCCCCAATGGTTTTGCCCGCCTACCTGTTTGTATGAATGGGTAGACGGAGTGCAGGAGTAGTTTGATTTTTGTGAGTGCTTGGATAGCGGTAGCTAATCTCCGTTATCGTTTCTTGGAGTCTTAGATTAGGCTCTGATTAGGACGTCGGTCTTCATGTTTTTGTTGGATTTATTTGTTATTGAGATTTGACCCATATGTCGGGATTTGGAGATTTATATGATGATGTATATTGAACTCATGACATGTATACTTTGGAGATGTATGATTTATATCCCCTGCGACTGTTGAGAATTTATATATGCATGCTAAAATTTATTTTTGTTGATGACGTAGCGTCTATTTCTTGAATATATACTTTATTCGCGTGTTTTATCGCTTTAATAGAAATAGGGCGTTACAAACTGCATTTAAGCTTATTATTTATTTACCAAATAGAAGAATTTTTTTAAAAAAGACTTGTATAATGAGACGTCAAATTTGAATAGATATATAATTTTGACTTCAACAATAAAAAATTTACCAACTTTTGTACAATGGATTAAAAAGTGGTATCTTAATTTAACAAAAAGGATCCAAAAAAATATGCTTGCTCTATCGAAAATAGATGCGATTATGCACAGATCACTTATCACCTTCTAAAAAATTTTCTAACCTAGGAAACCTCCACCAACCACCACTGTCATGCCTCAAACCACCACCTCTGCACCTAATCATGTCTTAATTCCTTGGCCATGCCTATACCAGACACCAACAACTCCAAATCTAAAGACTGATGATCAAAAAATTGCACCAAAACCTCCCAAATCCTTTGCCCAGGCCCTTACCAATGTTTGTGACACCAACTCACCAAAAGCAAAACGAGGTTAATCCAAAGCTAACCTCCAGCAACTCACCAAGCTAAAACAAACTACTCCTGTACGCCATCTACCCATCTATACGAATAAGGTAGGCGGTGAACCAAACGACCACTAGGGGTTAGTTAACATTTCACAATTAAACATAATCAAATGAAAATAAGTAGCATAATTTAAATTCACATGATTAATAACCTCAAAATCATCATAAGTATACAAGCACAATCAAGCAATGCATACAATTCACCTTTTTCGAGTATTCACAATAATCACCAAGAGTTCACCAATGCATATATACACCGATTCACATATCCAAGTATGACTCGACTCACCAATTATTAAATGCATGCAATGTTCTAGACTCAACAAAATTCATGTGGTACCATAGGATTTCGGAGATAATTTTACCGTTTGAATCCACACCCACGTAAGAGTACACCTCCTCCTACATATTTCACCTATGTAAAAGTACACCTCCTTTTACATTTCTCATATGACTAAATATGACCATGATGCATGGACTTCAAGTAAGACTCGACAATGCGCCTAACACCAACTATATAATCACCAAACAATGTAAAAGTACACCTCCAAATACATTTCTTCATAATCAACACCATAGACATCATCATGTTTTACAATCCACACAATCAACAAGTCATAATCTAAACAAGAGTCATCACCATATTATCAAATCAAAATTCACCAAAAGAATCATCTTTGAAAACAACATCTTTCGCCATAAAGAAATATTATTGCTTCAAGTTCATATTTCTCAACAAAGACGGACAACTAAGCACACTATGATAACCGTCACCTTAAACACCCAACCCGCATTAATTCATTCTTATTCTACTTTATAAGAATGAATCCAAAGTCTCCTACAAGTTATCCGACCATAAAGTATCAATATGACAAAGTTCGTCTATATTTTATAAAATTAGCATTTTCCGATTATTCCACCAAAATCAAAGTATCCAAGTTCAAATGTCTCAACCAAGTACATACACAATTCACATATGAGTGCAGTAGCATAAACATATATGTATCATAGGCCAACTCCGATTAATTCCGATATTTCACAAAGTTTGTCTCATTTTATCATTTTTCAAAAGAATTTCCATTTTCAAAGCAAGACCAAGTTAAAGCTCATGATTACCATCCATAACATTTTTATAAAACAAGATTAGAATAAACAACTCTAACCCTATTATTTTCCTCTGAGAAAAAAGAGTTTCGGAAAAATATATGTTCTTGAGCATTTTTCAAAGAGTTTTCAATTTGATTCACCAAATCAATTCCAATCCAAGTAAAAGAGATTATCCCATGTTTTTAAAGTAAGACAATAGTCAAACACATAAAATGGAATACTTAAAGTGTCCGAGAATGACCCAAAAGGCTCGGAATGCCAAAATCTAGGGTTCCTACTACTGAACAACTCGCCGTGGCGAGCTATCACTCGCTAAGCAAGTTTGACAGTAACAGGGAAACCCAGATTTTGGGTTCCTCTCGGGAAGACACCCAAAATTCATCAAAAAACCCCCCATTTTGATTCTCTATGACCCAAATTTGTCCCCAAAACTTGTACATTAGTTTATAAACATCAAAAGGCTTTCAAAACAACAAACAACTTGGAATTATAACACCAATTCACCTCAAATTCATCACCTAGTTCATTTTCCACCAAAATCCACAATTTTCTTAACAACAACAACAACAACTATGAAGTTTAAGCACATAACACGACAATTTCATGAAGTTTATCATACCCACAACTTCACTTGAATTAGGAGCAAGAATTTCATCATCCAAAATCACAAAAGTCACAATTAAAACAAAATCACTTAAACCCATAATTGAAAATAGAAGATTATAGCTTAATTATGAAAGGAAACCACCCCCCTTACCTCTAGTCTTCAAGAATCCTAACTTTGGCTTCACTTTAGCTCCTAGCTCCTCTTCTATCATCTTGATCCACTTTCTCTCTCTACCTCTTATGTTTTTATGAAATGAATAATGAAGGCTTAACCTAATTCTCACCAGAGTTATGCTTATATACCACTTTCTAATTGGGCTAGGTTTCTAATTCTCTTAATGGGCTCAATATTCTTACCAACTGATTCACCAAAGTTACTACTCACTTAAATCGTCAAAGTACCGAATAATTATTGTTTCTAAATAATTACCCCAACTTACTAGTAACTTAGTAAAAATAACTATTCTCACCAAAACACCAAAATAACCTCTGAATTAAAATGATTATTTCACCCTTGCTCACCAAATGAGCAAAATTTCCCTGAGTCTAAAAATGACTAAAATGCTCTTCTAGGAAAAGAAATCCACTAATCCCGAATAAAATACACACATAGACAATTAATCACATACAAGCGCATATAAACACACATAATAAATAAATAAAATAATTCTAGCGAAAAACGGGCTGTTACAGACGGCGTGCATGATTGATTTGCTTTTGCTTATGAGTTGCTTGAGGACTAGCTTTGGAGCTACATCTTCTTATTTCTTTTGCTCGAGGTCTAGTTTAGGGATCTGATTAGGGTGTCGGACTTATGTTGTTTATTTACGTCTTGTTGAGACTGGTTGCTCACTTATATTGAGATTTTATTTGATGATGTATTATGAGGCATGTGACATGGCTGTTTTGAGATTCTATTATATGTTAATGAGATGTTATGATATTATTCCGCTGCGAGTTTTGAAGAAATTATTCATGCATGTTTTGGAATAAATGAAGATGTAGTATCTAAGCTCTTTGAATAATTGAATAATTTGCATTATATATTGCATTAAGGGTTTAGGGTGTTACAATTAGTTCTAGCAAATCAACAATATTTTCAGGTTCTATTTCTCTAGCCAAGATGGAAAACATTGTTAAGCTATTGGTTTCAAGATTGTCACCTTACCTTTCACTTATTTAGGGGCTCACATTTTCAAAGGAAAACCTAAAGTAAGACATCTTCAACCTATTGCAGACAAAGTGAAAGCAAACATGTCAGCTTGGAATGCATCTTTGCTATCTATTGCAGAAAGAGTTCAACTGGTGAAGTCAATTATACAAAGCATGCTTATTCATACAATATCAGTTTATGATTGACCAAACTCTTTTATCAATGATTTGGAACAAGCAATTAGAAACTTCATATGGAGTGGCAACATTGATAAAAGGAAACTAGTCACTGTAGCATGGAAAAAGATTTGTAAATCTGTTGAGCAAGAAAGGTTAGGCATCAGATCCTGGAAAAAGCTAAACCAAGTTGTTAATCTCAAACTCTGTTGAGACTTGTTTCACAAGAAAGAAGAATGGTCTGAGCTAATTCCCAGTAGAATTATGAGAAATAGGAAAGTCATTTCACATAGGATGTCCTCCTCAATATGGTCTAGTATCAAATCTGAATACAATGTGATGATGGAACACTCAAGTTGGCTTTTAGGGGATGGTAGCAAAATTCATTTTTGGTCTGATAGCTGGTGTAGATCCCCATTTAATTTTTCTTTTGATTGATGAAGAGATTGTTGATGATAGCATTTTGGTTAGTGATTATATTCAAGACAATAGTTGGAATTTGCCTCTTGAGTTTTCGGTTGACACAACAAATGGAAGGTTATCTTTCTAAGATACTTATGACTTTAAAGAAACCTCTTCTCAGTCTATTTAGTGGGACAAATCAATTTGGTCCCCCAACATTCCTCCTTCGAAATCTTTGCTTGCTCGGAGGCTAATGAATGATAAGATCCCAGTTGATGAGAAATTGAAAGAAAGAGGTTGTGCTTTGCCATATGTCTGCAACCTTTGCATGGTTTCTTAAGAATCTTCCTTTCACTTATTATTTGAATGCTCATATGCAATTCATCTCTGGTGCTGGCTTGCTTTTGTACTCAATCAATCACTTCATTTTTCAGCTATGAAGAACATTTGGAGTCTGAGTGAGAGAGGTTGGTCACCACAATGCAGGTTATCCATCACATCTGCAATTATCAATATCTTTTCAGCTATTTGGAATTCTAGGAATCAATATAGGTTTCGGGATAGAAAGATTCACTAGAAAAGTGCTATCACACAACTCATTGTTAATGTTTCTTTGTTTACAAGCAACTCTAATTTACCATCTAGTTCTACTATTAAGGAATTCACAATCTTAAAAGCTTTCAATGTTTCAATCCATCCTCCCAAAGATGCTTATGGTAAAATAAGTTATTTGGTGTCCTCCAATTGCTGGTTGGATAAAAGGTAACTGTGATGGAGCCTTTGCTTCTGGTGAGGCTACTTTGTGGTTCCATTTTTAGAAACAAACATGGTCAATTCTTGGGATACTTTGATGATGGTTTGGATTTTGGAAACTCTCTCTTTGCTGAGCTCAGTGGTGCTATGAGATCAAATGAGTTTGCTAATTCAAAGAATTGGAGTAACTTCTGGTTAGAAATTGACTCCATGTTAGTGGTTCAAGCTTCCAAGAATCAAGACATTATTCCTTTGCAACTAAGGAACATAAGGGGTAATTGTCTTAGGATAACTTTCAACATGAATTTTCTTGTTTCACACATCTTTAAGAAAGGCAATGCTTGTGCAGATACTCTTGCCAATATTGGTTTAATTATGTACACTTTTGTATATTATTACTTTTGCCTTTACAAGTAAGGAGTGATTATGTTAAAAATATGTTTGGGTGGCCTATTATAAGTTTTTTATTTAATTACACTCAAATTTGGTTTAAACGGGAAATACTAATTCAACTATATTTTCTTTAAAAAAAATATTTCAATTATTTTATGTAATAAGTAAAAAAAAATATTAAATATTTAAAACATATAATATATTTACTTCAATTTGTCAATGTATCAAACAAATACATTTGAAAAGGTTAAATTTATGGTGTGAAGGGTTCTTCTTCATGGCCACGGGAAAGCTATCAGATTTTTTTTTTTTTAAATATGTGTAAAACTTTATGTAACTAAAATAAATATAATTTTCTCTATCTTTAGAGACTCTTAAATAACTGAAAAACATAATCCCTTATATTTTCCAAGGAACCTTATCCCTAAAATCTAATTTATTAGTCTTGTAATGAGCGTAAAATAACTAAAATGTAAATGCAAATATATGACATTAATATTCAAATTTTTATAATAACAAAAAAAAACACTATGTCATATTTAAGTAGTATTTTATATTAGCAAGAAAAAATCATTTTTCAAAAGGACCCAAACTTTGTTTTTCAGGAACAAATATTTGAAAGATTGAGTCTTGGAGCAAAAGAAAGGAGAATTGAAGCTGATTCATGCCAAAAATATGAAGATCTTATACAAAAATATCTTGTGTAAAGAATTAGAAGATCTTGTGCCAAAATATAGCATAGGCGCGCCCCATATTTCCCTTTTGCTGCTTTTGCTTCTTCGACAAGCTACCTATTTTAGTATTTCTGACCTAGAGCCCATGTTTTCTTGTGCAACACTTTAGTGATTTAATTCTTGGGCTCAAGTCAATGTTAGACTATAAATGGAGCAACCATCTAGTTTGTAAATCATCTTTTGTTCTTGGAATTCAATAGTGACAATTGTTTTCTTTAATAAAAGTTCTTCTTTTATTTTCTTGTTATTTTATTTATGTTCTTCTTCTTCTCTTCTATGTCTATGATGAACATGAGTGAGTAGAATCTTCTTGTCTTGGGATTGTTGGATGAGTCTAATGACCTAATCCTAATCAAACCAAGCCTCCAACCTTAATTTTATATAAATCTACTTTCTAATCTAATTTCATCATTTTTATAATGAATTAACAAGTATCAAACTCATAAAGCGACAACGGAGGGTTAATACTTGTTAATTCATCATTATAAATATCAAAACGAAGCATCGAAAGAAGAAGTTTTGATATTGGAACAAGTGAAATTAGACAAGGATTGCGAAACATGAGAATAGTCTAGCAAACCTTGAGACAAATAAAGTTTCATTCTTCAAGGATTATAATAGCAATCAACCATGAGAATAGGCGTGGTTGCTAGAGGAACACACTTACTAAAACCGAAAGGAGATGTGATAGGCTTAAGAGAAACTTCTCTTTAGAAAGTAGGTCCAATATAAAGTTCTAGGTTTAGGGTTTTGTGAAGGGTTTGTCATCAAGATGAATCAATAATCCCAAAGCGCTTTTTACTATTGTTATTTTAAACCTTTAAAAATCACAACTTTGCAACTGAAACTCTTTTCTAATCATCAATAAAAGTTAATTAGATTAAACAACTCCCTGTTGGAACAATACTCTCTTTTTACTACTTCGGTAAACCGTGCACTTGCGGATTTACTACATCAAGTTTTTGGCGCCGATGTCGGGCAGTTAACCAATTTAATTAACTTTTTAGTAGTGGTTAGAAATTTTCTTTTTCTTTTCTTCTTCTTCTTTCTTTATTTTTACCGTTAACTTCTTGGTTTCTTTCTCTTTTATGCGAAGAACCAAAAGTCTTGGTGAATTCGTTCCCGAGATCGAAAGGTATTTGCATAAGAGAAAGAGAGAGGCACAGAATAATATCGTTATGGCTAAACGCACTCTTAAAGAGTATGCGACACCTTCTACGGATGAGCCACATGCTATTATTGTGTACCCAACAGTTGAGGGTAACAATTTTGAGATTAAGCCTGCAGTACTTAACTTGGTGCAACAAAATCAGTTTTCTGAATCACCCACTGAGGATCCAAATCTGCATATCTCAACTTTCTTAAGACTCTGTGGAACATTGAAAGCGAACCAAGTGGCCGTAAGGCTGCACCTCTTTCCTTTCTCCTTAAGGGATAAAGCTAGTGCTTGGTTCCATTCATTGGAAGTTGGTTCCATCACTTCATGGGATCAAATGAGGCAAGCATTCCTTGCCCGATTCTTTCCCCCTTCTAAGACTGCTAAATTGAGGGACCAAATCACACAGTTCACTCAGAAAGATGGGGAATCTCTTTATGATGTGTGGGAGCGTTTCAAGGAAATGCTTAGACTTTGTCCCCGCCATGGTTTGGAGAAGTGGCTTATAGTCCACACTTTTTATAATGGCTTATCATATACCCCAAAAATGACTATTGATGCAGCTGCAGGTGGAGCTTTAATGAACAAGAAATATACAGAGGCATACGCTTTGATTAAGGACATGCCCAGAACCACTACCAATGGACTAATGAGAGAGCCATCACTACTTCTTCACCCTCTAAAAAAGAGGCAGGTATACATGAAATTTCTTCCCTCGATCATCTAGCTGCTACTCACACTAAAATTTGACAAAATGAATGTTAGTGGTGTCACTCCTGCTCTTGTATCACCTCCTTTTGAAATTTGTGGTGTATTTGGCCATATTGGTGTTGATTGCCAGCTAGGTAGTGCAATTGAAGGTGTTGAGTAAATGAATTACGCTCAATACAACCAAGGAATGAGGTAAAACCAAAACTTTTATAAAAACCCTCAAAATTCCTATGGGCAAATGGCACCACCTGGCTATGCAAACAATCAGAGAGTCCCTCAGAAATCTAGTTTGGAACTTTTAATGGAAAATTATGTTGTGAACCAATCTAAACAACTTCAAGAGCTTAAAAACCAAACCAGATTTCTGAACGATTCTCTTTCCAAACTCAATTCTAAAGTAGACTCTATTGCTACTTATACTAAGATGCTTGAAACTCAAATCTCCCAAGTGGCCCAACAGGTGGCTACTTCTTCTCAAACACCGGGAGTCTTTCCTGGTCAAACCGAAGCCAACCCCAAAGCCCATGTTAATGATATTTCATTAGGGGGGTAGTAAACAATTAGAGGATACCATTGCTAAGGCTGAAAACATTGAGGGAGAGAGTATTTAGCTTCTAGGTGAGAAAACCATAAAAAAGAGTGAGAAACCGCTTGATAAAACCAAGGTTCCTTTCCCACTAAGGCTTGCTAAGCCTAACTTGGAGGCACAATTTAATAAGTTTGTTGATATGCTTAAAAATATTTGAATTAATATTTCCTTTGCGGAAGCTTTGTCTCAAATGCCTCTATATGCTAAATTTTTAAAAGAAATTTTTTCAAAGAAAAGGAAGATAGAGCATAATGACACAATAACTTTAACTAGGGAAAATAGTGCCATCATTAAGAAGCTACCTCCAAAGCTCAGAGATCCAGGTAGTTTTTCCATCCCTTGTGTGATTGGGAGTGAAACCATAGATAAAGCCATGTGCGATCAAGGAGCTAGTGTTAGCTTGTTTTCTTTGTCCCTCTTTAAGAGAATGGGTATAAGTGAGTTGAAACCTTCCGAGATAACCTTGAAGTTAGCTGATCATTCTACTATCCACCCGGTTGGATTTGTTGAGGACATCCTCGTTAAGATAGAAGGGATGTACACCCCGACTGATTTTATGGTAGTTGACATTGAAGAGGACCCTGACGCCCTTATCCTTCTAGGAAGACCCTTCCTTGCTACTGTGGGTGTTATCATTGATGTTAAGAACGGTAGGATTGTTTTTCAAGTGAGTGATGAAATGGTAGGATTTGAGTTGGAAAATGTTATGAAAGGTCCCGCTCTTTATTCTTGCTGTATGATTAAAGATCATAAAGTGAAAGAACGCTTTATAGCGTCATCTGCACAATATGATCTCTTTGATCCTTTTTAAGGACGCTTTCTAACCGTCAAGCTAATGACTCTAAACGAGCGCTTCGTGGGAGGCAACCCACGGATTTAATTGCTTTCTTTTTGTTTTGTGTTATTTTTTTCATTTGTTTTGTAGGTTTTTGTCCGAATACGATGCGAAAAAGGAGAAATTTTTTGACCCCCTTGACCAGAAAGACTGGCACGGCCCGTGCCTGTGGTGGCATGGCCGTGCAAACCCACACCCACGAAAAACCCAAAAAAGGTAGTAAGACAGGCATGGCCCGTGCCTGTGGTGGCATGGCTGTGCCTCTGAGAACCTCCAAAATCCACCAAAACACCAGAAACCTGCACGCGGCCCGTGCCTAGGGGTGGCACGGCCGTGCGCGACACCTGATGAGTCGATAAATTAGTATTTTTAATATGTTATTTGAGTTTATTATATTTAGATTTGATTTAGTTTTATTTAAATATTATTTCCTTTTTGAGCTATTTTACTTCAATTGCAAATAAATATATT
>Ga0228710_1008078_pt1 | contig 15255 bp, 13 predicted proteins | sample MedpolnodulmetaG_FD_177995 | JGI IMG/M metagenome (GOLD analysis project Ga0228710, IMG submission 177995) | Root nodule microbial communities from Medicago polymorpha collected in Santa Monica, California, United States - pink nodules | ecosystem: Host-associated > Plants > Roots > Nodule...
CATTCATCTCTAAACATTTCGTTCATTTCAATTGAATTCTTCAAACACTCCATCAACATATTGTCCCTCCAATCTTCCAATGGAGGCAGCCCAATCTGTTCCACTAGCCAATGTTTGTAGTCACCCTGACAAATTAATTTTGTAAATAATTAAATACTTCAAAATTTATATTTATACAAGACTATAATTGAGACTTGACATCATTTAACGTGTATCAGAGAGACTTTTCTCGCTATTAAGTTAAATGATATCAATAGCAAAATTATGAAATGAACCGTAAAGTGACGAGAAAAATAAGTGTACACACTTGTAATGGACGAAGCGAATGAGTTTGACGCTTTGGTAACCCATTTTCCTCCATGGACTGATAAAAATCTTTAATAGATTCCATCATCTCTTCTTCATCAGGTAATAGAACCTTACCAGATAAAACCCTAGCAATCCACTTGGCTTGTAACTCAATCACACTGAAAGTAATTTCCTGGCCACGACAATTTATTATTAATTTCAATAAACTAAATTAAAACATTCTATATGATAAGTTTTGCATAAAAAAAATTATAAATATGAATTCAAATTAGCTTTTTTACTAAAGAAGTTTGTATTAACCTTAAAGGTTAAACCAATGAAAGAGAGACATGGTGCTAGTGAAGGAGGAAAAACATGTTTGTATAGTGGCCCAACACGATTATCTTCAATGGTTACTGTTCCATTTGTGTCAAGGAAAGGAATGTGGTATTTGTACCTGTCATATTATGATTTATATGCCTCAATCATTAATTATATATATATAATATCAATAATTAGGAATTTAGAAGAGGAAAGAAAAATATGTGAAATTAAGGTGACAAAATGTTAGAAATTCTAGTTACCCTGTACAGTGAATTATGGCATCTGCATAAATAGAGAATCCATCTTCAAAGGCAACCAAGCCATCTTCATATACACATTTAATCTAAAAAATTAAATAGAATGAAAATTATCAATAATACTAATACTATATCGTAAGAATATATAAGTAAGAAGCTACATCCATAACACATTTTACATACCAAAGTATGGAAACATATATTGCGAACATTTTCTAACTTCCTACCCTTCAAATCTGGTTTCGGTCTTGTTGCAACATGAACTTCCTTTGCTAGTCTTGCAATATCTCGTGAGATGTCAAATGAACTAGTTCCTAGCCCAATTAAAATCACAACCTGTTAGGTAGAAATTATCAATTAGTTATCCAAAGATTGAACATCCCATAAACCACTTTAGTAAATCAAGGTCTTTTTTGTCTCGTAAGTGTGTGTCAGTTGATAAAAGGTTGTACAAATTTCAGTGGAAAACAAAAATCAAGGTCTTGTTTAGATTAACAACTTAATTTAGTGTTTTTCTTATAAATGTTCATGTATAAGTTATTTTTGAAATAAATTCAGACCGCTTTCATATAACACGTTAGGGCTCGGAGGGCCACGACCCATCCCCCAAAAAAAATATAAAAAAATGTATATAGTAAATTAATAAAACACCCTTGACATTTAAAAATAAATTACTTTGTGTTGGAACATGTGTGGAAATTAAAAGTTAAAAGACTAAACACAATGTTCCACATTGGATAGAACTAGTGTGGTATAAATTGAAAAAAAATAGAAGTCTCACATTGAATAGATCGCATACTATTAGTCTTTGTTAAAATATTTTGGAACACAATCTGAAATATTTTGATATTCAATCTAATATATTTTGCTACTTGATCTGAAATATACTTTGATACTCAATATAATATATTTTTGTACTATATTTTGATACTCAATTTGAGATATTTTTGTACTAGATCTAATAAGTGAATTATTTATTCCTAAAGTAATATTTGAATATTGAATTACTCGTTCCCAAAGTTTCTCACATATTAATTGTGAATTTTTTCTATAAATAGAGAGCTCACAAAATTCATTCCACACACCGAAAAAGACTTTTGAAACTTCGATTTTTTTCTTTTTTTCTTCCTTTTTGGCTTGCGCTAACGAGTCTTTCTTCTCTTCATCTCATTTTTTGTCCATTCGGATTTAAGAGTGTTCTTAAAACCATAAACCCTTTCAAGATATATTGTCCCTTCGAAATTAAGAATCTTCTTAAGCGCATAACCCCTTCGATCATTTATGTCTCTTCGAAATAAAGAGTATTTTTAAAATCATAGTCCTTTCTGAGGTATAACGTCGCTTTGAAAATTAAGAATGATCTTAATTATTTGTCTTCGATTCTTAGAGAAGTTAGATATTAGAATGGTGGTAGCACCATATTTGAGTGGTTGAAATACCATATTGATATTTGGAGATGTTAAATGTTAGAATGGTGGTGACATCATATTTGAGTGGTCACAATATCATAGTAGAGTTGTCATACTACTATAATTGATTGATTATATTATTAAAATATAAGTAGTCTTAGTAGCATATTGAAACTGTAATTCTCGAACGATAGTTGCATAGTTGTAGTTGTACTTGTTTTATGGAGGTGACATGATTGATTGACTGCATTGCACAATTTTGGACAGAGCCACTGAACATCTTAATAGAGTGACCTAATCGACCTGATCGTGACTCAACATAATAACAAATTCGGTAGATGAAATTTTTTTTTCAAATAGACTTTGGAAATTCAATTACAAAAGTTTGGAAATCCGAAACCAACACTTTGTGCCCCACCCTATTCTTTCTCTCCCTTTGTACGTGTTACGATTGCACTTTCAAGTTGTTCGAGAATTATTTAAATTATTTAGTATGTAATTTAATTTTTTAATGATCAACTTTGTATTTAGTGCTCATTACAATATAAATTTTATATTTTTATATTATAGTTTATTTTGATCGTCCATGAGAACATTTTTTTTCTTCTAACTCCGCGCCACTACATATAAGTTATATGTTGTTTTCAAAACCAACGCTAGAGAGACGATAAAAATAAGCCTTGTGTTATATTAATTATTACATAAGTTTTCAAAAATTCAAATAAGTCGATCCAATTACACCTTAAATTCAAAATGCTAGTAAAAAAATGAAAGTCTTATCTGTTTGTGAACTGCTTATATTAATATTAATCGAAGTATTTCAGACATGGATCCTTTAGTGTGTTTTCTCTGCTGCCGTCTATTCTACCATTATATCAGTCGTGACTTAACCTAGTAACAACTCTCAACCATCAAATAAAGCACATGAGGGATGGCCGAATAATAAAGGTGGAAAAGGATCTATTTCCAAGTATTTAAAGGACTAAACTCTATGTTTGGTTTTGGGTTTGCGGACCGACTCTTATAGACTAATCCATTTTGACATCTCAAAATTCACATAATTTTTTTTTAACAATATACTTAAGCATAAAAACCCCTTAAAAGCTATATATAATAATTTTGGATGAAATGAAATCATGTTTTCAAATTTGGAAAATTTGATGTACCTGGTCTTTGAAAGAATGAGGAAGTCTATAGTTATGAGAATGCATTTGAAAGCCACGAAAGTTTTCAATACCAGGAACAACAGCAAGTCTCGGTTCTACAAAATGACCGGAACACACAACAACCGCTTCAAACACTTCTTGACTCACTGAGTCACCACCCCTCGACTCAACCATCCACCCGTTTTCTTTCCTCTCAACTTTCACCACCTCCGTTTCAAACCGGGTCAACTCGTGAATCCCAAACTCAACTGCAAATTCCTCCAAAAAACGAAGCACTTCTTCATGACCCGGAAACGTTCTTGGATCACCGGATTCTCGCTTGGAGAAAGGATAATCTAAGAACCCCATGATTTGTCTTGGAAGATTGGTGCGTAAAGAGTGGTAGAGACTGCTGTGAACTGTTTCTCTGGTTGGGTCAATGCTAAGAGGATCGGAGTCTGTTTTTGGAGTGTATATCCAGGTTCCTCCGATGCGGTTGTTCTTCTCAAAAACGACGACGTTGTGGCCTTCCAGTTGTAGCTCCTTGGCGGCAACCATACCGGAGACTCCGGCGCCGATCACTGCAACTTTAACCATTAAGACAAGATTGTTTTAGTCAAAGCTCAGAGACACTGTTTTATCACGTTCTTAACATAAGAGAAAACATATTGTAATCAAAGTGATCCAGTTTGTCATATACTCATAGTAGTTAGGTGGGATTCTACAACTGGGCCCTACTTTAAATAAATCATTCAAAAACTTTTAACATTAACTAAGGTCTTGTTCGGGTAATTTTAACATTAGTTAGGTGGAGTTGGAGTTCGATACTAGAAGTTCATTTTGCATAGGAAAAAGATATTTTATGCAGGTTAAGTGCATCTATTTTAAGTGAGTTTGTCGGAAACATGTTATATTTCATTTTTTATTGTATTATTGTTAGTAAAAAAATCATAAGTTTTCCCCATTTTTTTAGTTTGTTTGTGGTTGTTTCTCTAAATGATATCAAGCAGAGTTAGTATCAAATTCTTAATAAAAAGAATTGTGGTCACACTTTTGTTAAAAAATGGTCAAAGTGTTAGAAATTTGAAGGAAAAAAATGTGATTACGTCTATGTTAAAATATGGTTAACTGCTGATAATTTTTTGTCAGTATGTCTATGATAACAAAGATAGAAAAACATTAACTTATCACAGTATTATCCTCATAACGCTCTTCAATTTTTGTGGAAAAACGTGTGATTATAAAAGGTGTTTGTATTTTAGTTAGAAGATGAATTTTTTCATATCATTCTTGTAACGTGTGTTGAGAATAGGTGTTTGTGTGTGTTTTAATTGTTGTTGATAGAAATTGTTTTTGTATACAACATATAAGGTCAACATCATGAATAAAAACAAACGAAAAAGGGATGGTGGTGTCGGTGTTGGTGTAAGTACACTTTAATTAATTAGATGTTTAATGTGTATGTAATTGTTTGTGTTTTATGCATTTGGTGAATGATTAATGTTAAATTTTCAGCCATAGATAAAGACTCAAATGCCCCGTACCCATAAGTTCGTAGATATTAACCGAAAAATTGTATGATTCGAAAATGAGTAGAATTATGGAAACTTTGTTCCGATATCTGGTGGACACAAAGACCTATATATGAATGAATAGTACTTTATTGAAGGAATTATTGCATAGGATTTAAATATTGAATGAATTGTTGATGAATAATTAGTAATATGTAAATATTAATATATATGTATATAAATGTATTTACTTATTTACAGGATGATATCCTTCGGATTCACGGTGACATTGTTTGTTGTCTGGTGTTTCATGAAGAAAATAAGCTGACAAGTTTTGTATTAGATAACGCAAAGTTACTTGTGGACTTATCGATCAGTTAAGCATTGATGTAGTAAATTTGTAAGTGCACGGTTTACCAATGTAGTAATAAAGAGTATCGTTCTGATAGGGAGTTAAGAATTCAATTAACTTTCAATAAGGATTAGAGAAGAGTTTAAGTTGAAAGATTTTGTATTTTGTTTTAAAAGAAAATATAATAATAAAAAGCGCATTGTAATTATTGGTTTGTCATTGTGACAAATCCTTCACAAACCAAACCCTAAACCTAGAACTTTATGTTGGACCTAGTTTCTAAAGACAAGTTTCTCTTTAGCCTATCACATCTCCTTTCGGTTTCAGCGAGTGTGTTCCTCTAGCAACCACGCATATTCTCATGATTGATTCCTATTGGAATCCTTGAAGAACGAAACTTTATTGTCTCAAGGTTTGCTAGACTATTCTCATGTTTCGCAATCCTTGTCTAATTTCACTTGTTTCAATATCAAAACTTCTTCTTTCGATGCTTCGCTTTGATATTTGTGATGATGAATTAACAAGTACTAACCCTCTGTTGTCGCATTATGAGTTTGATACTTGTTAATTCATTATAAAAACGGTGAAATTAGATTAGAAAATAGATTTACATAAAATTAGGGTTCGAGGCTTGGTTTGATAGGGATTAGGTCATTAGACACATCCAACAATCCCAAGACAAAGAAGTATACTCACTCACGTTCATTGTAGAAGAAGAAGAAGAAGAAGAAGAAGAAGAATATGGGGCGTGCCTATGCTATATTTTGGTACAAGATCTTCAAATTCTTTGCACAAGATATTTTTGTATAAGATCTTCATATTTTTGGCACGAATCAGCTCCAATTCCTCTTTCTTTTGCTTCAAGACTCAATCTTTTCAATATTTGTTCCTGAAATAAAATAACTTGCAATTGAAGTAAAATAGTTCTAAAAGGAAATAAAAACATATTAAATCTAAATAAAATAAACTTAAATATTAAATAAAAAACACTAATAATTGACTCATTATTGACTTGTCAAGCATACATTTGTCTAAATTAATTGTGATTGATTGTCGTCTTATTATGTACGCATTTTGTTAAATATTCATTGGTGTATCATGTTATTACATTGCCTTTATCTTCTTTTTTTTTTGGGTACAAAATAGGGCCAAAGGCCCTTATATTGCCTTTATCTTAATACCCCTTTATGTGGATATGTATTTCACTAATGTACATTTGACTAATACATCCTTTTTTTCGTTATCAAAGGTCATCTATAAAAGATTATATTTGTTCAGAAAACTGTGATAAATTAATTCATATTAAATTGATGTACATAACTATTCTCCCTCTCATATACTATTTCATTTCTATGAGAACTTAGTTGGTCATCCAGAAAACATAACTAGTCACATATTTGTTTTAATAACAACAGGGTCTGAGACCCTCTTTAGATGTAAAAAACTCACAGCTTATAAAAAAGTTGTTTATGGTTCAACAGACTTTTAGTGCAGTGATAAAATGTGATTCTGTGTTCGATTCGCCTAAGAAGGGATCATGTATACCTGGGAAATTTCAGTTAGCCAAATATATGGTTTTGTGACCACATTTTTTTAGTTGCGTTACCTTTATTTTTCCAGAAATTAGAATTTGTCCGTCTTTAGGCGTGAAAAACTAGCAGCTTATAAAGGAGTTGTTTATCGTTCGACATGTTTTTAGTACAATGATAAAATGTGATTCAATGTTCGATTTGCCTAAAATGAGATTATTTATGCCAGGGAAATTACAGTTAGCCAAATATATGGTCTGTGTGACCACATTTTTTCAGTTGTGTGGCCACTATTAATTCCAGAAATTAGAATTTGTTCCTCTTTAGGTGTGAAAAACTCGCAGCTTATAAAGAAGTTGTTTATGGTTCGACAGACTTTTAGTGCAGTGATAAAATGTGATTCAGTGTTCGATTCGCCTAAAACGGGATTATGTATACGTGGGAAATTTCAGTTAGCCAAATATATGTTTGTGTGACCATGTTTTTTCAGTTGCGTGACCACTGTTTTTTCAGAAATAAGAATTTGTCCGTCTTTCGGCATGAAAAACTCGCAGCTTATAAAATAAGTTGTTGCTTAGGCGTAAAAAACTCAATGTGTTGAATTACTGTGGTAGTTAAGTGGAGTGAGATAGAAGCAACAAACAATGAATGATTTGAAATTTTTTATTTCATTGCTATTGTAACATCGAGAAAGAGATCGTCGACAACAAAGATTGTTGGCAGCTGTGAGTGAAAAGAGTGGTCCAACAAAGGACGGCAGATACCATGAACAAAAATCGTGACGACAAACACGATGGTTCAACAAAGAAATCCGATGAACAGAAATTGTGACGACAAACACCTGCGACGGAGATGGCGCCGCCGCAACAAGGGTGTGGTGGAATGAAGAAAATGGAACTAGGCTAGAGAGAGAGTAGCAGCTGAATGAATTGAAAGAGACGAGTACAGTAAAATTTTTGATTTTTTTGTCATTTTTAATTTTTTTGTGTGACATGGAATTGGCTGTTTTTTGATATTAATGATATTGTCTCACAAGGGTGGTCTAATTGGCTATTTTGCATATTAGACATGTTATTATTATTTCTAGAACTAGAATTATAATAAGGTTCAATTTGACGTTTCTTGCATTTCATAAGTTTTTATGGTTTTTCTTCAATTTCATTTTGTTGATTTCATTTGGGAACAATTCACGAGTTTGTTGTGGCACACATAATGTTCATTTAAAATTTATGATTTAGAAGTTTACGTGATTTGAGTTTATTGTATCCCACATAAACTATATAAACTCAGTTTACGCGTGCTACCGCAAACTCAATTTATATGACTTACATAAATTGAGTTTACCTAGGTTAGGTATGTGTTTAGTCGAGCATTTACATGTATGGACGTGGTGTGACCGTGTGAGTACACCACATTTTCACTATATAAATTTGTTCTTCCATATAATAATATATTAGCATTTCCATAGCCTTCAATAATACCCTCCACTACATGCAAAAGTTAGTATAAAGACGAGGTCGTGGTGGTTAGTAAGATATTTTATTTTTGTTGTAATGGCTTTTTTGTCCTTTTTTTTAACGGGTAAAAATAGAATATATATTAACAATAACGAAGTCGCATCTCCAGCACATGACGTGCCAAAAGAAAGCGACTAGAGTTTACAAACAGAGTCCAAACCACAAAACATGAATGATTAACCAATGCCCAAACAAGCAAGCGGGCGCGTCAGCCATCTATGAACCCTAATACGTAAACGACATTAGCTGCCTTCATCCACCAATACAAGTGGATTTTGACTTTTTCCAACAAATGACTAATATTATTTTCTTTGTTGGTAAACAGTCTGATATTATGCTCATTCCATAAAACTCAACACATAAAAGCCAAATGAGTTGCATAAATGATCTTTAAGTTACCGACCCACCTGTCGAATAATTAAACCGAAGAAAATGGTCAACAACGCTATACGGACCAGCCCCAGGGACCCCAATCCAAACACGAACTAAATTTCATAACTCTATGAATATGATACAGGAGAAGAATAAATGTTGAGCAGTTTCCACTTCTCCGCACCCGGTCACGCACATTTGAACCTCTTCGCCTTTTTTGTCCTTTTTTTTAGTAAACCAAAATTATTGTATGTGAGCAAATGCAAAGTCACCTTGAAGTACTAAGATTTATTCTAAAGGATGACATCTTTCAACAAATATTTTTCTTGTCTCTTTATTTTAACTGGATTTAGATTTTAGTTTTTCATTTTAAGTCAAAATTTAAGTTTCCTATTTTGCAAGTTTCAAGATTTATTCTTCTATAATACAATTTGGTTGGGATTTTATTTTTTATTTCACGTTATTCTCAATAACAATGATGTTACATTATTTTTTCCAGTTTGGTTGATCAAATATAAATGTATTCTTTTGAAATTTATTGGTATTGGTTCGAATTGGCAATGTTACATCTTCAGATATAACTTACAAATCAATAAATATGATACTTCATATAAAATAAGTTCCAAACCAATTTAAAAAAATCTGAAGACTTATGACATAGGGGTTTTTTTTTTTTTTTTTTTTTTTACAAAATGACATAGGGGTTTAAAATCTCACATTGAGAAATGAGGATTAAATATTTTTCCAGTAAAATAAAGGACCAAAATTTGTCCCCATGAGCTTAGCTCACTTGGTAAGGGATAATGCATTATGTATGCAGGGGTCGGGGTTCGAACCCCGGACACCCCACTATTTCACCTTTAAGGTGAATTTCTCCAGCCGCTAGGCTACTTGACCAAAAAAAATAAAATAAATAAAGGAACAAAAAATACAGTTGTTTTTTTTTCGAATGAGAAAACATTATTATTATTATGTTGGTTTCCTACAATCATAATCAATAAAAAAATTTGGGAATAACTAGCCAATTATTATCTCTTATCTAAATGAATTATTTTAATAATAATTCGGTTGTCTCCTAAAAATTTAAAATTTATAAAAGTAGTCCAATAATGATATTAATAAAAAAATATATTACTCTATCCAAAGAAAATATTTAAAAAATAAGGTAATTTAATTAAAACATTTGAATTTTTTAAATTCTAAATTCTTTAAAAAGTTACTATAACATCATCGAAACATATTCTAAAGTTACCAAACTTTAAAGTTATTAAGGCTCTACTTGATTAAAACAAATATATAAGTTTTCAAGTTTGGGGGCATTTTGCACATAAATGCATAACTTCAAGGGAATATTTGCAAAACGTCATGTTGACTAACATAAGAATTTGACGGATGAGGTAAATTGATTAACGTTGTGCAATTTCAAGGGATAATTGATATTTTGTTAATGTTATAGAATAATTGACGAAACTTACGATTTCGGAAGAATAATTACCTATTTACTCAAAAATTAACAATAAACTTGTAAGAAAGTTATAGTCTGGTTTCTTTTAATCAATTGAAGTTAAAAAAAAACATGATTAAAATGGGACATACCATAGTGCTATTTTTCTGAAGGAGGGACATACCATGGTGCTATAACCAACTCAATTTTGACTTGTGGGGTCTAATAAACACAAAATTCTACTTAGGTTATATCCCTCCCCCCTAAATTCTACATAGGAAATTAATGCCCATTTTCTAGAAACTTATGTTACAAGTTTGACCCGGCAGCTCATCACCAAAGAAATTCAAATATATTAACCATCTCTCACAACAACATTTGAAGACACCTAAAAAAACATTTGAAGATTATTTTATCAGAACAAAACACTAATGAACCGTTCTGTAAAAGTTGCAGTTATTGGTGCAGGCGTATCAGGCCTCATCACCGCACGCGAACTCAAACGCGAACACCACAACGTCGTCGTTTTCGAACAAAACACCCGAATAGGAGGAAACTGGATATACGACCCGAATACAGAATCCGACCCACTTGGCATCGACCCGGATCGCGAAACCATACATAGCAGTCTCTACTTTTCCCTACGCACCAATCTCCCGAGACAACTCATGAGCTTTCATGATTACCCGTTTATGAAATCCGAATCCGACCCGAGAATGTTTCCGGGTCATGATGAAGTGCTTCGGTTTTTAGACCGGTTTGTGGAAGAATTTGGGGTTAAGGAGTTGACTCGGTTTGAAACGAGGGTGGTCAGAGTAGAACGTGGGGAGGAGGGGTGGGTGGTTGAAACGTTGAGTCGGGGATCCGAAATGGTGACCCGGGAAGTTTATGAAGCGGTTGTGGTGTGTTCGGGGCATAATAGTTCACCGAGAGTTGCAGAGATTTTGGGGATTGAAAAGTGGAGTGGGTTCCAAATGCATAGTCATAACTATCGTGTACCTCAACCATTTCGTGACCAGGTACATCATGCTAACACATCCTCACTTGGAATGGAAGAAATATATAAGTTGATATACCTACATCAACTTTTCAAATACTCTTTTTGTTTATACCTCCTCCTTGTCTTTTTCTATAAGAGCATCTAACAAAAAATATACGGGTAATAAAAAAAATTGTTTAAAATACATGTCATTATTACTAAATTATACTTTGCATATAAATGTATTTGATATTACTTTTCATATGATATAATTAAGGGTTAAATATGTTTTTGGTCCCTATAAAATTGGGACTTTTTAAGTTTAGTCCTTACTTAATTTTAATAGTTTTTTTACCCTCTAAAAAAATTTATGCACCCGTATTAGTCCCTCCTCAATTCAAATTTGTTTAATTAATGCTTAAACTCTTGAGTTTTTGAACAATTTTGTGCAGACTTGTTAAGAACATTACTAAAAGTTCCTCTGCAAAATATTGTCGCAAAATTTGATTTCTACGTCCAGATTTTGTTTATTTTATCTTTAACTTTTGTCGTTTTAAAAAATTTATATTTAATTCGTTTCATGTTAAAAAATTCTAAATTTTAGTAAATGAACATTTCATAGTGTTCTAAACTTGTTTTAAAAAAATCGTTCAAAAATTTAAGAGTTTAATGATAATTAAACAAACTTTGTTGTAATAGGGACTAAAATTAGAAGCAATTTTTTTTTAGGGACTAAAAAACCTATTAAAATTAAGTAAGGACTAAACTTAGAAGTTCCAAATTTTATAGGGACCAAAAACATATTTAACCATATAATTAATAAGAGGTATATTTTAAAAAAATGGAACAAAATGATATGATTTTTTTTACATGAAGAAGGATATCTTAGTATATTACGAGTCTCTTACTAACGAGCGTCCTCGATGTATTGATTAATGAATGTACACATATAAATTTTGTCTTGAAAATATAAGATGTCACTTTTGATCAAGTAATGATTACACTATTTTTTTTTATGAAAAATTACTTGTATTATATGATTAACCAATGCCTTGAAGACAATCTTTAACATTCTTAATATATTATTAAGAGTTTTTCTATCATATGCAAATTTGCACATGTTAAGAAGATTAAAATAGTTTTTAAGGGTTAAATAAGTTTTCGCCTTTATAAATATATAAAATTTTGGTTTTCGTCCCTAAAAAATAAAATGAAATGTTTTCATCCTCACAAAATTTTTTGTTTTATTTTTGGTCTCTAATGGAAATAATTTTGACATGTTTTTGACATTTTTTTAACATAATATGAACATATAAATGTTGAACATAATAAACAGACATAACATGAATACAATTTGAATATAAATGAGTTATAATCTTGACATTCACATGAACATAAAGTAGCCATTAAGGATAAAAAAAAAAAAAAAAAAAAACCAGTTTAGGCAGAACCTGCTACATGTGTTTTTAAACATTGTAAGCACATTGTTTCAATGCCAAATCATGAAGTAAATAAGCGAAAATTACCAACAAAATTGAAATTGAAAATATGATACTAAAATGAACAAATGTCATAGAAATATGTCATCGAAATACAAGAAAGCAATATCATGATAATTTACAAGAAACCAACCAATAAATCCCACAATAACTAAAAACAAGTAATAAACAAAAACATAATGTCCTTCTACTCCTACTCCTACTCCTGATGCTGGTCCTGCTGATGCTGTTGTTGCCGCCTCCTCGGCCTTTGGCCTCGCTTCTTGGTCAAGATCGGCGCGATCTGCTCCCTAACATGGCTCATGGCCTGAAACCACTGCTGAGGACTCATGACCTCCTCCTGACCCATCTGCTCATCAGCGTAGGCAACAACGGCACTAACCATGTCATAGGTATCAGACGAGCCTCTCGCCTCGTACCGCTTCCACTGCTGTGCAATGATCTGCTCTTCATTTGCTGGCCTGGGAAGATCTCCTGGAAGAAGTGGCAAAATCTGAGGGTGAGACACTGCACTGTACCATATCACATAGCCATCCGCCATGTCTGCTCTCCTGCCGGCTCACCCCAATCAGGCTCCTTAAGAGTGTGAGTGCGGAAGTCTACGAATGCCTGCACAATCTGAGGCGGTGACAGCTCTACAACATCCGTCGGATGCCTAGGGACCCTCTGAACGTATCCGTACTGCCGCAAAACCCTCTCGGATAAGTGACGATACACCCTACGAACACCGCACATAATCCAGCCTGAATACCAGAAAACTTCCTCAAAACCCTGGATCTCCCTGTGCTCTTCGTACAACCTACAACATACTTCATTAAACTGAATACGATCAAGCAATGAGCGATACGTCACCCCCTCTCCATGACCCTTATGTAGCTTCCACCTCGCCGCAAACAGATAGTTTCCAATATAGTCGGTGTTGGGATCAACACCGAAAAACTTAGGAAAATGCGCCAAAAACCATGTCTGCACAAACCAAACAAATCACATTTATAAATTATTACGCATGAAAAATGTAACAAAAAAATAAAAGTTAAGGTTCACATTAATAAGTTTCTTACAGTGAGCAGTGTCACGCTTCCCCCAAGAGCTCTGTCTCCAGGCAAACAGGTCTCAGCTAACTCGGCGTATAAGTATGCTAGTGTCATCCCTCCCCAAGAATAATTATGCATCTCCACGTAGCCCTCCTCCATGGTCGTCAGATAGACCAACTTGATGCGTTTGTTGCTTCTATCACCAAACAACAAGCATCCTACAAGATATAGAAGATAACACCTCACACAAAATTTCCTAACCCTCCCCAGCTCCTCCAGCTCCTCTGGATCCTCTGTATCTGCCAATATGTTTGCCCTACCAAGGTACCTCGTATATAATTCCTTCAGCTTTGGATAACTAATATACCTACCATACTATGTACCACAAATTTTCTCTGCCTCCTTCTGCGACACACCCAAGTGCCTCACCAAAAGTGCACAGGCCTCATGTCTCAACATCTTCTTCCCATGGCTCAACATCCGCCCTTCAATTTGAAGATGCGTAAGACATGCGACATCATCCAAAGTCATAGTCATCTCCCCTAAGGGCATGTGAAAAGTGCTGGTCTCGGGATGCCACCTCTCGCATAATGTCATCAGCAAAGCATGAGGCACAATGGCGTAGCCCAGATAAACCAAATCATGTAACCCGCTCTCCCTAAGCGGACCCCAAAACCAATTTTGATTCTCGTTTGGACGTCCGAGACTCAAAATCTTATTCCCATGATTAATCGCTTTTACAACACGCACCTTACGAACCTGAAATAATAGAAAAATAAACGTAGTTTAAAAAATGTAAACATCTAACTAAACAAAATAAAACTTAACACATGCAAAAATAAAAATCACAAATTTAAATTGCCGCACGTATTTTTAACCTAAGACATAACACATGTAAAACTTAACAAAAAAAATAACAAAACCAATTTAAATCATAATTAAACATAAAGAAAAGACTTAAACAAAAACACATATAAAAGTTGATATAATAATTAAACAAACACACATGATTAAAAAGTAAAAAAAATAACACTTACGTTATCTGAATTATACCAAAGCGGCAATGCCACATGATTGGCATAAGAGTGCAGGAGAGATATATTTTTCGGTCCTCCAGGAAAGGGAGGCTCCAAAGGTAACACTGCTGGGGCAGCCGCTGCAGCAATGTCATCATCGTCTGGTCTATGCTGCTGCTCTGGTATATGATCCTGGTCATACCCACCATCAGTGACATCGTGGTGTACCTGATCCTGATAATTCAGGTACTCCACCTCGGACGGGTCAACAACTTGTGACGGGTCAACAACCTGTAACTCTTCAGGATGTGTAGCCTGAGAAGTCCTTGAACCATCCCCCTCCGACCTCTTCCCCTCTTTAGTATATGTGCGTTTCTCCTCTCCTTCTCCTTCCAGTAGCTTTGTGTCTGAGCACGCCTACCACCAATCATCTTAGATGGATCAATCGGGTCCTGCTCAGACATATCTACACAAACAATTAAAAATTTAACATCATTTCCATAACCTAATCAAACACTTTGTGTGCATCATTTCAATATAATCTAAACTAAACCTTCACATTTCAATATAATCATTCAC
>Ga0228710_1008080_pt1 | contig 15252 bp, 11 predicted proteins | sample MedpolnodulmetaG_FD_177995 | JGI IMG/M metagenome (GOLD analysis project Ga0228710, IMG submission 177995) | Root nodule microbial communities from Medicago polymorpha collected in Santa Monica, California, United States - pink nodules | ecosystem: Host-associated > Plants > Roots > Nodule...
CTTAGCATTACAAAGCCTTTATATAGGCTAGAAGGAAACTGATAGAGAATACAAATAGGTTGATAATAAACCTACCATAAACCTAAATAAAGACAGTCATTATGATGTGATGGTTACACTTCTATCATAATGCTTCCTAAAGATAGTGGTGGTTACAATTCTATCATAATGCTTCCTAAAGATAGTGGCGGTTACAACACATTAATTTAACAGTGATGCTTTGGTCATTTGTTCAAAAATAATGTTTTTTTTTTCCATCAGAATACCTCTCTGTTTTTAAATTTAAATTTGTCATGGATCTCTACTTATAAAGTCTTGAACACCGCATCATGCTTTCTCTTCTCCATCTCTTGGAGTTAGAGTCATCTACGGTCTTTTATTACAGACCTTATGCATTGAAATGTTATTTTTGAAACTATAAGTTTGAAATGTTATTTTTGAAACTCTTGAGTGTTTGAGAAAGCTCTTTAGGAAAATGAAAAGAAAAATTGTTCGAGAAAGTCCTTCAAACATCTATAGGCTCAGAAACAGTTGGACAATTTGCGTGAAAGGAGTGGCGAGGTTTGGAGAGTTTAAAATGTAAATTGCAAAAATGACTTTTTTGTTAGTAGATTTATTTTATGGACTAATTTGACCAACGAAAATCACATTTGATGACTATACTAACTAAAAATATATCCAAGGACAAAAATGACTAATATTAGAGAAATTTGTGGATATTTTTGCAATTTCGATATATTAATATTTATGACATTATTTATAACTCCACCTAGTGTACCCATAGTGACTTGGATTTGGTTAAACTCAGTCTAGTTAAGCAGTGGTTACCTCATACCTGGTTTGTTCTGTTGAACTGTATCTATGAGATTTTCATCGAGGTACCTGTTTGATGCATTAACCTGTGGATACCAACAAAAGGGCCTCTTTGATTGTTCTCTGGTAGGTTTTATTAAGGTTCACTTATTTATTTAGCAGTAAATAAGATTGCATATCTATCATGGAACTCAAAATTTCATGTTTGGTACCAAAAATTATTTAGAAGTTACATTTTTTGATAATTTAATTTTGTTAGGACAAAAAATTATGCAATTTTTAATTTATATATGATCTTTATGTAACTTGTTTTTTTTTATAAATGAAGCATATTATGATCTTCAGCAGTGACAAATTGCCTGTCCAGCTAAGCTTGTTGAGCTTATTGGTTTCCTCATAAGTCTGTTAGAACAAGTTCTTTGTTCAGCATGCTATTGTTGACTGATAATCTTGTTGCTGCTCTATGAATAAGGTATTTGTGAAAGCTTTAGTACCACTTGAGGCTGTTGTTCCCCCAATTCTCTTTGTTATCTTTTTTCTTTTTAAATAGTAACAAGGATTATGCGAGTAATATGTAACAAGTATTCCTTCCCTCAAAAAAAAAAAAATGTAACAAGTATTCCTCTAGTAATTATGTAAATTGATTTTTAAAGGTATTTCTGATATTAAATTAATTAATTTCTTTGTTTGTAGACCAATTGATAAATATAAGTTGAAACTTAATGACACAACTAGGAGGTCTTGGCTTCGAATATGAATGAGACATGATATGAAACATTCAATTGAGACATGATATGATACAATTATCTTATTATTATGGCGATCTTAACGGACTTTAAAATTTTTAGAACTTGTTTGATAGTCATGATATTATATAGAGTCCGATAAAGATGATAAATACATTAATCATATCATATGTTTGATGTTCGCTTAATAACCGGTCAAGTAACATCATGTTGTTCTATTATATTTTTTTGGCAAAACATTATTTGGTCTATTATATTTTTTGTTTTAAGCCTCATAATTAGATGATGAAATATGTATCATATTTAGATAGATACAAAACATCCCACATGAAAGGATACTCTATACTTGTAGGCTAGCTAATTGAATAATGACAATTCCAAAGCAAAAGAAAGAAGTCTCACATCGGAAACTTTGTAAAATATAGAGAGTGACTGAGCTATAAAATTAGCAAGTCATACATTGCTTCGTGGGTATATGTCCCATGATGAGTTGGGCAGTGAAGGTCATATGGCGAGGACTGCACTATATCTGAAGGTTGGGATAAAATTGGCCTGAAGGCTGGTTTATGTTATTATTATCCCAATCTTGTCACTTATAGTATGGTTCTCAGTTCATTTGTTAAACAAAAAATAAATTTATTTTGTTTCTTGCATCATCATCATGTTTTCTTGTTTTACTTGTTTTCATAGCAAGTTTTGATTAAATTTTAATAAATTTTTGTTAGAGTAGAGATTAACTAAAATTTCATCCGAGTTCCTGGTTGATGCATTAAGCTGTGGTTACCAACCAAAATTGAATTCAGACGACAAACCTGTTACGAGAAGGCAACAATGGTATCTTCAAACATTGCGCAATTCACAATCGACTACGCTGTTTATGATAATTGGATTTGTTTAGAATGGATAAGATGTCAGTTAAACGTAGTTACAAAAGATAACAATATCTGCATCAAACAATCAGAAAATCATATTAAACTTTATAAAGCTTTTAGAGAATGAATGCATGTAGCACAAACTGTGGTTTCTGATGCAGTGCTTAATTTTTTCGCATCTCCATAAGAATTTCTCACAATGGATTTTAGATTGGAACACGATTAGAAGAAGATTGAAGCTTTTGTTGGTTCAAACACCCATTATATTGAGATTCTGGCAATTCTCTATTTCGTTGGTGGTTGTCAAGTAATCCGATACATACGAAAGATGATTTACTTCGTCGAGGACTTTCTCGTCTAAATATAATCTTTGTATGGATGGGTGTGGCTTCGAGGAAAGTATCGATCATCTTTTTTTGAGTTGTGAATTTTTTTAGATTAAGAAAGCTTTTGTAACTTGATTCAATAGCTTTTTCGTCTAATTTACATCTGAGACATATTCTAATCTGATATGTATAATTAAATTTTATATAACAAAAACGTCAACGAAATAAAATTTAATTGTTCTGAATTTATGACTGATATTATAAACTAAGATTGACTTAGTTGATAAGAAAATAATTAACGTGAGTTCAACTCCCACTTCACTTAGACCTCCTCAAACCATGATGAATCTCGAAGTAAAACTCATATAAACTTTCGTGAAAAAATAATGATATCTTATTAAAAAGAAGAAAACAATTTTAAAATAAAAGGAATAAAGATTATTACATACGTGTAGGTAGCTAACTCCATAAAACAAGTCCCACATCGAAACTCTGTGAAATATAGTGAGTTAGTTTTGTTATAAATAAAAGCAACGTATGAATTCCATTGATTGAAACATTGCTTAGCTGTTGAGTCGTTGGTACACGTCCTCCAGCTTTGCTCCCTAGTATGTCATTCTCTCCTTTTGTGTTGGGGGTTGAAGAATGTCTTGGATAAACATATTAAATGAATACTTTTCTTTTAAATTTGTTATTCAAGTTTTCCTATAACTTCTTTTAAATGTTTTCACTGGCTTTGTTGCCCTAGAAATGAATCCAATATTGGAAAAATATTAGATGGCTTGATTTTAAATGAAACCAAAGCCACTTAATAAGAAACATTGAATTGTGACAAGATGCGATACCATTTTTTCTTCTTCAAAAAATCAAACTAACTCACTGAAATTGGTTTTTTGATATGTGTAACAAGACTTCATTTTATGTTAACCCTCCGGTTCTTTTGGGGAAGGGAGCCCTAATTATCCAGAGTTCGATCGAAAGGTAAGTAAGAATTGTTTCTACCAGAAATCGATTCAGGTTCTCACAAATATGACACAAATGTGAGGTTTTGGATTTAAACATGTGTGAAGTTGTTTCGTCTAACAATATCGGTATCATTAATTCAACAAATAAAAGGAACTAAGCATAGCTCATGAGCATAACTTAGTTGATAGCAATATTATATTATATATATGAGAGTTGGGCTACAAACTCTATATTCCCCACTTATTCACCTGGAATTCTAAACCCAAAGTTATTTGTTAAAAAAAGTTGAAGCAAAATTCTAAATATCTATTTATTAACAATACTTCCTCAGTCCCTTTTTATAAGAATAGTTTATAAATTCACGGATATGAAGAAAAATTGTTAGAGTAATAAATTTGTTTTCAAAATGTGTTACTAATATTAAGTTGTCCTTTTTGTATAAATGTATTTAATGTTGATTTTCCATATTCCAAAATAATTGGTAGTATTAATAAAGGTACTAGATCTTTTACTAGGTGATAAACGTCAAATGTTGAAAAGTACAATATTAATTGTTTTACATGAAGCACAAATTTGAAAGGAGGAAGAGGAGACTGTACACAGGGGGGAGGAACTTTGATACACAACATCATTCTTCCACTATGTCAAAAAATAAGATACCTTCATATCATCTCCATGCCAAATAGAAGGGAAAACCAAAAAAAAAACAAAAATCACTACATAGAAGCAAGATGTGAGGAGAAGAAACACATTAATAGAACAACCACTGTATAATCCTCCAAGGTATCTAGTGATCAAGTCTCGCTTGATTTCCTGCTATTAGTTCGATCCACGTACGCAATACAACACAAATGCCTTAACACAAAAAAAGTAATTGGTCATTGAGAAAATTAATAACCGTTGTTCTGAAACTCGTGCAAAACTATAGAATTATATGAAGTCCTTATAAAGTTAGTACTTTTGCTTCTCTATTTGTAAGGGTTGAAAAGTTAAAGAATGACTATCAAAACCTACTGATTTGATCATGATGAATATGATTCTCAATCACCATTTATTTTCATGGAGACCAATAATGTTAAATACTACTAATCAATCATTACATTTACTACATGAATATTACATTTGCTTCTCAATTGTAGTGGTTTTTCAATACAAACATCTTGACCTACATGTAAGGTACACCATAAGAAAGAAGTTGATACCTGCAAACATATTGACTCTATATATGTTCAAATTGAAGAAAAAAAATATATCAGTACAGACACAAATATCCCATTTTAATATACATATGCTCGAGTATCCATAAGTGTCTTTATTAAGGATCTATCTATGGACATTATGAAGCATCCAAGTTTAAATCCTTCATTTGGAAAACATTGAACAGAGACACAGCCAATTTTATTGTCTTTTCTTTAGTTCCACTACTAAGACATAGAAACAACCAAACAAAAAAACTGTTAATCAATGGTCACAATCATAATACATAACACCCTTTTGCATAACCATTCTCTAAATTAGGACTGAAAATTTGAGAGAGAGAGTCTACTTCTTTTTCTAGCTAGGTTCAGAGGTGTCAAAGAATTACATTACAAACTACCCTTCAACATAATTTAAAACTTAGACATCAATACATGCTTTAACATGAAGTCCAAAGAAATGCTTCAAACAAAGAGCTTAAAAGAACAATACCAAATAAAAAATCTCAAGCAAATGGCAAATTGATCCAAAGGACAAATAGTAATGCAGATGAGATATGGGACAATAAGATTACATATTAACTACTACTACCAATCAATTATATATGAAAGAACATTTATTGGGCTGAGAGTTTCTTATACCTATACAATCCTCATAAGTTTTTGATTTCTCTCCTACTACATATGCATTAAATTGCAGAGGAAATACCTTTAAAAAGGTAGTTAAACCATTGGAGTATTACAAATCATACCGTTGTGTTAAAATATGGTTTACATGCTAAACTTTTGTGAAATTATAAAGGAGTGATTAGTTTTGGATTGTTCCACCTTTAGATTACATAAGGATTGTGATTAACAATGAAGGAAAAATAGAAACAACGGAACAAAAGACATATTCAAAAATCCAAATGAAGAAATTGCACACCTTTTGTTCTTACAATTCCAAGAAAGCAAACTCATTCCCCAAGTGGCTGACACTATATTCACATTGGCAGCAAAAGTAACAATATATAGGCAAGTGACAACTACTTGCCTCTCTCTCAATGTAAATCAAACCAAACTTGAAATAAGAAAGTTGAAAAAACCAAAAAAAAACACATTCATATTAAAGAGTTAACTAAATTAGATGCTACAGAAAATTTATTTGCAAATGAATGAACACCGAATATCACACAACCATGATTAGAGAAACAGATTAGAGAGAACATACATTATACATCCCTTCAATTAGTTTCTTTCCTATGGACTACATAAGTCGAAGTTATTTAAATTACTATAGCAATGATCAATAGATTACAAAATGATTCACTACTTTTAACATGACTTTAAATTGCGGCCACGTATGCGTTTGAGTTTCCTGTCGTAGCGATTGCGTTCGTTGCAGCTGCTGCAAAGTGAAACCTCCATGTTACAAAAGTGAAACCAAAAGTGGGTTGAAGGATGCAGTTGATGAAGGCATGTCGTGCAGCAAGGTCGCTGGAAAAACGATTGTTGATAGTGTGGGTTCTGCTACTAAAGAGGTCCAAGATGTTGGGGAGAATTCTATCACCAAACCTAAGAAGCTTAAGTGTGTCAAAGTTGAAAAATTGCTTATGAGATTGTGTTCTACTCCAATGGTCTCTGTGAAGATCTATTGTTGTTCTCTAGATGGATTTAGTCTTTTTTTTTTGTTTTTTTTTTTGGAATGTTGTTCTGTTTATTTTGATGTTTGATCTTGGCGTTGTTATTGTGTAACATCTAAAACTCTTATGTTGTGCACTAGCACATGTTGCTTCCTGTAGTTGAGCACTATCTTGAATGAAGTTGTGATTTGGTTGTTTTTTATATGTTGTTACCGGTTCATGCAGTGTCATTTAGTCTTATCCTCCCTCCGGTTTTATTTATAAGAGAAACTTAGGTCAACAAAAATGAATGTATTTGGGCTGAATTTTTAACTAGATACATCAACTTTTGTTAACCCAAATTTCTCTTATAAATAGTATCGGAGGGAGTATTTTAGTTACTAATCAACTCTAATTTATGTTATCATGCTTACTAATGTCAATTTTCCAATAAAAGATGCTGGAATGTTAAAAATTTATTTGTGCAGGTCTGCAAGAACTGCAGAAATCCTATTTTCCCTGCTCTATTGTTACGTTGAGCAAAGTTCAAATTATAACACTAAACCCAGTTAGTATAAGGATTCCAGAATCTGCTTAATGTGTATGATGCGTTTTATTTTTGATATTTAAAGTCACTACATCTTCAAATAATTTTTTTCAATTACAATCCTCTTCTACTATTGACTAATCATTATAACAGATGTATAATTAATGTCTTATATATAATGTTGAGTTAGTGTGCTTCATAGTGATTTTGCTAATTTTTTGGAAAATGTCTGATGTTTACCATTAAAGAAGGGTTTACTTGCACATCAATAGGGGACTACACACTTGAAATTATACATATATATCCCTGTGATGGTAAACAATATTTGATGATCTTCCATTGTATTGAAAATATTATGTCAACAATAAGGTTGCTGATTGTTTCAGATTGTTGCTGCGAATTTTAAGTAGGGAAGATGGTCCATGCTTGAAAGAGAAACTTATATATCATATTTGGTAATATATTCGATATAGATTTAACATAAGATGTTTTTTTCTATCATGGTTCAGAAATTATAACAAAAAAGCATCACTTTCGAATACCATTATTCAAGATTAAACACATCTAATAAGTTGGAGTTGAATTTCTATATGAAATGATTATGGAAGGAATTTGCATGAATTCATATATATATATATATATATATATATATAATGTCTATATATATAATGTGACCTTTCATATCCTTGAATGTTGCAAAACTAATTGAACAATTCATATAAGCTATTATGTGTTTGATATTATATATGGTTTACGTATATGTAGAGTTAGTTCTGCCATTCTATGACAAAAAAATTTATATGCACTAAACGCATACACCTTAGACCAAATTATATGTATATTAGTATTTGGACAATTAATTGGCAGCTTTACAATCTAATCAGTTTGACATATACGGTGGTGTTATCCTTTATATTTTTAGTGTATTAATTGGCAGTTTTTGAATATAAAACATTTTGATACCTACACGGATTTAATCCTTTATTATATCTCAATTTGCAATCTATATGAAGACTTATATACGCTCATTTCAAACAAAACACACTGATAGGGTAAAGCTTATTTCTAATAAACAAATTAACATACATACGTATAACATTAGTTATTTTAACAAACCTTTTGATATATCGCACCTATAATGAACTAAAAAAAATGCAGATCTTTTATTGAACTTTATAGGACCCGTGCGATAGTACGGGTGAAAAGTCTAGTTTATTTGTAAAGCAATCTCTCCGACGAATTTGAGAGTAGATAAATAAAGGACACCTCTCTTTCAAATTTGTCATAGAGTTACTTTAGATAACTTCTTGAACGCCTCATCTTATAATCTCTTCTATATATCTATTAGAGCCAGAGTCATTTTTGGTCTTTATAGACCTTATGCAATGAAATGTTTTATTTTTAAATGCATTGCAAATGTGCATTTTGAAATTGCTCAACAAGTGTTTGAAACAATGTCTTATAGAGACAGATATTAATTCATGCAGTTCATTAATCATGGGTTCTAAAAAAGTGTCACGACAATGTTGATTGTGATGTTTTGGTCAACACTTGCTTCGTAATCATGTGTTTTGCCATGTAAGCTAAATCGGAGGCAGCGTTGGATTAGTTGTGAAATGTAAAGACTAGAGATTGTGGATTAAAAAATATTGGATTGATAATCAAATCTACGTGTCAAATTGATTGAATAGCCTTTGGCATTGGCATTTAATAGCTCACCAAACATGATTGGATACAAATTTTAACATATAATATGCTTGTCAACAATTAAAATGTGAAATAGGGTGTGTTTGATCTACTAAAAAAAATAAAAGACATAATGTAACAACCTCAGTTGTATAATATTTGACTTGTAAAAATGTTTCAAGGATATAAAAAACTGAAGACAAGAGACATGATAAAAATTGAAATTCTTGTCCCTGATTAAACCACATCACAATTTTTTGTCCGTGTACAGATTGTCTAAAATACAATAACCTTTTTTCTACAAAAAATTGTATAAGACCGATAATTATTCAATATCATAAAAATTTGTCTTAGGTTGTTTTGCTTTGTATTGTGTTGTTCTATCTTATGCTATTTTATCCGGTACTTATTGTTTAGCAGATGAAATGCATATGAATTCTTAAATTGAATCTTGTTTGAGATATCCATTAATCATTTAACTTTTAAAAGTTTGTTTTTCAATGATTAAACAATTGGCGTAAAAAATAAAACATATACTTCAATTTAAAAAAATTGTAAGATATAGATGTTCATTTCTTGGATGGAATACTGTGGTTAAAAGATGATTGCTAAGAACACTCAATTTTCAACACTCTCTAATACCAACTTATTTATTAGGTAAAATTCATACGAGTTCTACCACTTTCGGTCATATCTGTTCGATTTTGTGTTGGGGGTCTGCTGCAATAACTTGACCAAGAAGATGAATATGATGAAGTGTGCACATAAATTCCAAAGATTGTTGTATATCTTGATTGTTGGGAAGATGCTGCTGCTGCACTTGAAACCTAAAAAGTTTAATGGTTATGCATGTAAAATTCAAAGCGCATGGGGTTGCCACACTAACCTTTAGGTTCGATTCATCCCCACCAATAACTGTATATTGGATGCAATAGGAGTTACCGGCGAATCCCCTTCAGGATACTATGAGTTCCTTAACGTGTATTGCACAACCACACCAAGCGTATCTCCTAACAGTATTTTACAGATTTATGGTTCCAGTAATTCACTCATGCATTAGAGAATTGATGAATGATTTAGAGTAAAATAATGAGGGAGAATTATGTTGTTAATGCAACAAAATTCTGGTTTCTGTTTTTCTGTCAAACTAATGCCCAAATGTCAAGCATTTATAATGCATTATATGACCCTTCACATGAGAGAAAGCACCCCTTTAACTTGAATCAATGTTATGGTTCATTAAGCACTCTTTTGCCAAAGGTTATGATCATACACACTTGAGTCAATGATAAGGTTCATTAAACAATCATTTGCCAAAGGTTATAATCATATACACTTGGATCAATGCAAAGCTTCATTAAGCACCTTTTTGCGAAAAGTTCCAATATATATGAATGATTCCCATGAAGGTGAAGAGTTACAACTTTTGGTTCTAAAGTGATTCTATTATTTTAGAAATCACCAACAAAACCGTCCCACACATTTGAAGAGAAAAATTAAGCCTACGGTGTTACAAACCCACAAGCTAGGAATGTTTCACTGTCTTTAATAGTCATCTTAGAATCTAATCAAACATTGGAAAAATATTGGAAATCACATGAATTGAGTTCTACCCTCAAATTTAAGAACATAATAATTGGATGAGTTATTCTTTTCAGCTCCGGGTAGGACATCAATTGGAGTCGTTGAATGCATCTCCATCTGACACACCATGGACATATCTTCGTGCATATTCAACATTATCACTCATTCTCCTGGTTGATGTTATTTGGTTCTGTTTACTCTTTTTCAATACAATGCATGTTTTCACATAAATGACAGCTAGGGCTCTCAAAACCATTGTCTTCACAAAATTTCTCAAACACCTTTGAGGTATACTCACCACCACCATCAAATCTTAAAACCTTAATAGACTTTCCACTTTGTTTTTTCTACTAAGATTTTAAACTTTTGAAACATATCAAATGCTTCACTTTTGGCCTTAATCAGATATAACCATATTTTTCTACTAAACTCATCAACAAAACTGATGAAGTATTTGTTACCTCCTAATGAAGGAACCTCTAAAGGACCACATACATCTGAATATACAACATTGAGTAGCTCTTTTGATCTACTAGAAGTACTTGAACTGAATGCATTTCTAGGATGCTTGCCTAACAAGCAAGTATCACATACTTTACTAGATATCTCAATTTTAGGTACTCCCATAATCATATCTTTGTCAACTAATTGATTAAGACCTCTAAAATTGAGATGACCAAACCTATAATTCCATAACCAGTTATCTTCATCTTTTACCATAGCAGATAAACAATTCAGTTCAACAACTTTCATGTTAGTCTGAAATGTTCTATTCTTTGCAAGGGGAGTTTTCAAGACTAACATTTGATGTTTATCAAACAACTTCAAAAAGTTATCCTTCATAATCACTGAATACCCTTTCTGAATGAATTGACCAACACTAAGTAAATTGAACTGCATTCCAGGGACATAAGAGAACTTCTTCAGTTATTGTTATTTTTCCATTCTTTCCTTCAATAGCAATCTTCCCCATTCCTTCTGCAATTAAGGTTCTATGATCTACAAGATTAACCTTTGTATTTCTTCCAGGATCAACTTCTCTTAACCAAACCTTATTTCCAGTTATGTGATTAGAACAACCAGTATCTAAGAACCAACTTTCTGAATTGCAGCTCTGAGTACTAGTTGTTGCAACCATCAACGATAATGAATCAGAATCTGAATCATCTTGTTCAATCTTAGCTTGTTCCTCATCATTCTTAACTTGCTTTCCCTTACCAGACCAACATTCAGAAGAAAAATGTCCAAATTTCTCACATTTGAAACATTGAATCTTCTTCTTATCAAAACCTTTCTTCTTGTTTTGATTAGAATTTCCTTCCTTTGAAGATTCACCTTTATCAGATCATTTGTTCTTGCCTTTAGACTAGTTTCCTCCCTTGGTGTTATTCTTCTCTTTCTTGAAGTTCTTCCTATAATAATCATCCTTCTTGATAGTTTGAACTTGCAAGGATTGTTGAATTGATCTTTCACTGCTTCTTTATGAAACCATCAATTCATGAGCTTCTAATGAACTTTGCAACTCCTTAATTTTCAAGGTTTTCACATCTTTTGATTCTTGAATTGCCACAACAATAAAATCAAACCTTGAAGATAAAGTCCTCATGATCTTCTCAATAATTTGTTGATCAATCATAACTTCTCCACAAGCCTTCATCCGATTCACAATATTGATGAGTTTGGAGATGTATTCAGCAATCTTCTGATCATCCTCCATCTGCATCAATTCAAACTTCCTCCTCAGTGATTGAAGCTTAATCAACTTCACCTTATCATCACATTCATGATACTTTGAAAGAATATCCCATGCTTCCTTTGAACTAGCTGTTTTTTAGCTTCTTTCAAAATTTGCCTCATCAAGACTCTGATGAATTAAGAACAAAGCCTTGCAATCTTTCTTCTTCAAATCTTTGTGTGCGCTTCTTTGTGCTTCTGTGACATTCGCAGCTAGATCACCAACACCATTCTGCACTATTTCCTACAAATCTTGTGCTCCAAACAAATTCTTCATCACCACACTCCATCTTTCCCAATTGCGTACTTCAAGAATTGGAAGATGAGTGTTGAAACTGCTGCTACCATTCATGTTACTTCCTTCAGCGTTTCTACCTTTAATTTGTGTGATTGAAGATCCTAATTACCCCTTAGAACGAAACCAAAGGCTCTTGATGCCAATTTGTTAGCGCAACTTAAAAGCTTGAATCTCAAGAAATGTACTAGGGTTTTCATATTTTGTTGTTTTAGAGAGAATGAGAAGAGAGAATAGATGATGAGAATAGAGAATGTGAAATTGTATTATTGATATATGAACAAATGTAAACGAGTTTAGCTTATATACTAGAACTAGTTAGGTTGCTTGAAGCACAAGCTATGTAACAAACCCTAACTCGATATGCTAATCTCTAACAAACTTGTAACAAATTCATAACAAACTAAAAAACAATAATTTGATTAACCACTAAGTGTGATTATATCACTAAGTAAACTTGAGTTAACAACTAAACTAACATTCAATTTCAAATAATAGAAAAGTGATTCTGTGACGTTTATGTTAGGCCCAAAAACTGTTTGACAAATCAATAAATGTAAGCAATTGCATTGAATTAGAATTTATCTTACTCATGAATTTTTTTTTGTTTTACTTCACTTTGTTTAGTTAATTGCCGTATAATTATTCAAGTATTTTACTAAATATATTTCACCACACTATTATCATTTTCACCAATACATTAGTTAGTTTTCTGGTGAGATTGTTTGTGATGGTAACTAATTGTTCATAGAATCCATCATGGCCTGTATTATGTTTGATTTTATTCTTGTGTCATTATATATCTATGCACTAAATAAAATAATCAAACTGTTCTGTTAGCTCTTAAAACTGCTATCCTTAGCATTCGGTCTCTGCCTCGCTCATTTTGACAGGGAAATATTTTCTTATTCCTGCAAGGAGGAGATGTGATTTTTCTAAATCTCCTCAAAATAATTTTCATTTAGCAATTTATTTTGCATGTCAGAACTACTACTTCAGCCAACTTGCTTTTGAGTTTAGAAATTGAGTTGATTCGCAATTACTAAATCTTAATTGCTGTTAACATCCTGTTTTTATTGGCATATCATTGTGCAATGCAGAAAGTAAGTGAGCAAAGAAAGGAGAAATGAGATTTGGAGCGTATGATACACTGTTTATTTAATTTGAAATTGTAATTTGGTGAGATGCAGAAAGGTATATATATGAATTGCTAAAAAATCAAATCATCCAATAAGATAAACTATATATTTGTGATAGTTAATCATTATCTTTTTTGCCCACTGTGGTGGTTGTTCCTATTGGACTAATGTACTCTAGTTTGACTAGTCAAAAAATCTAAGGGTTGTGATTTTTTTAATATATAATTTATACACATTAATTAATTAATCATCAACTTTTTATATATTGGAAAAAATTATGTGCAATTTAGGACATATTCTTCAGTTTAACCTTGTAAGAAAAAAACAACTAACAACATTGCATTGCGACAGTTTGAAAGCAAACAAGTCCCACATCGGAAACATTGTAATGCATACATAGTAAGTTAGCTATAAAAGCAGCCTATGACATTCATTATTGTTCATTGGTAGACTTTTCAAAACATTTTGTATTGGGGTTAAAAAATTATCTCCGTTGAACCTATCTTTTAGTTTGAGAGTTAAATCTTATATTCTTAAATTTAGAGATAGGTTATGGTGGATAACTTCTGCCACCCCTCAATTTGAGAGTTGAAATTTTAATTTCACATTTTTTATAATTTCAAATTTCTCTTATATCCATCCAACATGCCACTTTTTAATTTTTTTTAACGCCTCCCAATGAACATTCAATTTTAGGCTTTCCATTTTTTGGTCGTAATTGTCATAAGGGAAAAGGGAGATAGGCCACTGAGATCTTCAAGGCTAACATATCATTTTTAACATTATTATTTGTCATGGAAATTTTGCAATTATTCATTGTAATATAATATTTCATTGTTAATATAAAAACCATTCTTGCCCAGCAGAGTAATTGAAAGGTGATTTACTCTTTTCATGTTCAATGTTCCTTTGCAAGCTAACAATTGGTCATTGCTTTGGTTACACACCACAAAAACCAGAAACTGCAATTGAACATGTTCATTATTTAGTACATATATATATCATCTAACAGTTATGATTGCCTTATGAGAGAGTTTGTGAATGGATTGTAACTCAAAAACCAGTGTTGCTGCTAACCATTGGAGTTCTTTATTAGAAAAAACTAGAAAAAAACTAGTATTTCCATTGAAATGAAAACATGACATTGAAACTCTTTTAGGGTGTGTTTGGATTGAGGGTTTAGGAGGGGAAGGGAGGGGAGGGTTTGTTTTTCTTTTTTAAATTACGGACTATATAACATGTTTCTCTAAAATAAATTAAGTGTGATTGAAGTATTATATGATCATTTATCATGTTAATATGTTAACTCTTCAAAAGCCGAGTGGATTCTCGCAAATCTTGTGCTAAGCCCAGTGGATTCTGGCAAAATCTTCTACGAAGCCGAGTGGATTCTCGCAAACCTTTTATCAAAAGCCAAGTGGATTCTGGCGAAATCTTTTACGAAACCGAGTGGATTTCCAGCAAACTTTCATAAACCAAACAGATAGTTTGCAAAATTTTTCTCTTATCAAAAGTTCTCATGTCCCCAGTATTTCCTTTCGTATGTTGGTCGTTACCCCATTGAGGTAATTGACGGTATTTCCTTTCGTATGTTGGTCGTTACCCCATTGAGGTAATTGACGGTATTTCCTTTCGTATGTTGGTCGTTACCCCATTGAGGTAATTGACGGTATTTCCTTTCGTATGTTGGTCGTTACCCCGTTGAGGTAATTGACGGTATTTCCTTTCGTATGTTGGTCGTTACCCC
>Ga0228710_1008084_pt1 | contig 15245 bp, 13 predicted proteins | sample MedpolnodulmetaG_FD_177995 | JGI IMG/M metagenome (GOLD analysis project Ga0228710, IMG submission 177995) | Root nodule microbial communities from Medicago polymorpha collected in Santa Monica, California, United States - pink nodules | ecosystem: Host-associated > Plants > Roots > Nodule...
ATCATGGTCATATCGTAATCATACATAGTCATGTTCATTCATTATGTTAGAGGTTAGCGTTGAACAAACATTATTATCTGAGTTCATTTTACGGAGTGTATCGGGTGGAGTAACCCCGAGTACAATCCCATACATAACCGATGAAACCTAGCTAAGGTACATCGAACTCCCTCAGTGACGTGCGGGCCCCCCTTGCGGAACTTATCCCGTTCCCATAGCAAGAACCCCTTGAGATCCCAACCTTGCGTGGATCACAAGAGCCACGACACCTACGTCTTACTTACTCAGTGATGTGCGGGGCCTCCTTGCGGAGCTTATCCCATTCCCATGGCGAGAACCTCTTGAGATCCCAACCTTGCGTGGATCGCAAGAGACACGACACCTACATCTTGCTTAAAGTCTCGTTCACATACATAAAGGGTTTAACCTATACGTGCTTGCTCATTACTACGGGTCCGTGATCTACCCGATTAGTGGTAAATTACTTACTTGATCATACATAACTTATACCTAATGTGTTTGGGTTACATGATAACATACTTATTCTCGACTACCTAAGTCGAGGCTCTAGAATCTTCCTCATACTTAAACTGAGTTCCTACCCGAGCATAAATCACGAATATTATCGTGCTCTCATATGCCACTCACCATTGTAATATGTCAGTGTTACTCATGCATTTCATTTATAATACTTCAATATGTAATGCGCATTAGTTTCTTGACATTGAGGCTTTGTTAAAGTTACAAAAGTTTGCAAAGAAAAGCATCGGATTGCATCCTGGACCATAAGAAGTATTTTCAAAAATGTTGTGCAGATGCTGCACGCTTAAGCGTGCTCCCAAGCGTGCAGCTCGCTTGTCAGTACGCTTGAGCGAGCTGTAAGCGTGCAGAACCTTTAGTTATGACGTTTTGCACGCTTGAGCGAGCAGTGCACGCTTAAGCGAGCATTCGTCAGTCCAGAAATGCAGAATTCGTATTTTGACATACAAACTTCAAAATCAAGTTTTTAATGATCACATTACACACATAAATCGTGGAAAACATCCTAGGTCTTTTGCATGACAACAATTAACATAAATCCAACAATTTAATGGCATAAGGGGTACTAAAATCATACATTCATAACCTAACAATATCATGCATTCTCACATAGATACACACAAACCCAAGGTGGAAAGCTATCTAAAGAACTCACATTACAGTTTCTGAAATCTTCCCAAGGTTCGAAACCTAAGCCAACAAAACCCTAGCTGCTACTCTCTTGTTCAAGCTTGCTGCAAAGTGCTCAAGATGCAACACAAATAACAATCTTCTTCACATGAACACCAACCCAGATTCTGCACAATTCCAGCATCAGACCCCATACTTCAAAGTTACCTCCAGACTTCAACACTTGACCAAAGTTCGTGAAACCGGTGCCAAAATATCGTAAATTTCGTTAGCTAACCATATCAACAAAGTTCACTTGATTCCAAGTTACAGAGAAAGAGTTGTTACCGTTTTAGTGAAGCCCTGTCCCAAAACCCGTAACTAAAATCCAGCAGAAATTACCAAACTTCAAATGTGTTTTCCGAATCCGTTACTAGCCCGAATCATACAAAGTTTGTGCCTAAATTTAAGGGAATTGAATGAGGAATCTAAAACTTCAACAATAATTCAATTCCAGGCCATACAGAAATAAATACGAATCAAAAACCAGAACTTGAGCTTACCACTATTTCATGAAATTCAACCATGATTCCCACAATTCAAAGTATGCATTTTCAGCACCACAATCACACAAGCAGAAGCTTCTCATTCCTTCTTCATAACAGCACCAAACATACCTGCAATAGCTCATACCCTTCTTCTACACCCAATTTCAATACTACTATTTAGTGATAAACATTCCTAGGATCATGATTCCATGTTTGCATGTTGGATTCAGTAGAGGAATTGATGATTTTGGGTGGTTAGAGAGGAATGGGGGTGAGGAGCGATGGAGGAAGAAGAGAGAATGAAGAGGGATCTGTTTCGAGGTGAGAGAACAGGAGGGAGAAAATGAAGGAGAAAGTGAGGTTTAAGCCTTTTATAAGATTACGCCAAAATTACCATTTTGCCCTTCTTCCATTAGTTTGGTGCTGACGCGTTTAAATGACACTGCAGTCTACAACTTTAGCAGGACATACATAATCAATAGTGTGCGAGATATAACAACAAATCTCCGGTACACATCATAATTCTCAGCCCTACGTAACTATTTCTTCCTTGACGTGTTCAACCGATACCGAAGTCTCCTTAGAATTTAACGGGATGTTACAATAATAAAAACAATTGGCGCAAAGACAATCACTGAAATGAATAAAAAAGATCATGTTGACTCTTTTCTAGGATTCAATTTATGTCCCTAATTTATGTCTCCTAGTTTATTTATTTTTTCTCATGCGTTACCGAATTGAAATTGTGATTGCCGATTAGTCTTTTTTTATTGCAATCATTTTTTATTGCCTTTTTTTTCTGAAGATTTTTTATTGCCAATTATCATGCACATATGGAGGGCAAAAGTTATGGTGCATAAGTCATTTCCTTATGCACCGTGCATAAACACTTCACAACCATCAAATTTCTTTCTTTTTGTGTTTGTCATTTCTCTCTCTACTCTTTTGAAAAACAGATTTTCTCTCACACTCTCTCTAAGCAACTGATATGGGATGAAGCTTCATCTTCTACACACCTCCGACGCGGTGGCTGGCCGACCCAGGGCAGCGGCGCCGCGCGCCGAAGTAGTAGGAAATGGCTCCGATTTCAAAAAAATTTTCACTTTTAAAAATCCTTTTCCTTCTATAATCCAAATCCGGACTCGATTTTCAGAGATAAACAACCAAACAGTGTAGATCTAGGTTTTAACTTTGTTCTCATTCCTTTCGTTTCCGTTCGGTTTCCTTCTTCTTCTGCTCCTTCGCCGCTGCTTTCTTCTCTGCTTTCTTTGCTTCCCATCTCTGTTGTCTCGCTAGCTTCTTCTTCGTGTTCATGGGGAGTTCTGAAGTGGGTTGTGATGGTTCTGAGTTTGGAGGTGGAACTGTGGATTCAGGTTCGTGATTTTCACCATAACTGCACGAAAACTGTTGGAAACCATTAAGTACATCTAATTGTTTTGGAGTACAACTGCTGGAAACCATTAAGTACATCTAATGGTTTTCCACAACAAAATGGTTTTGACATTCCGGTACGGTGATGATGATGAACGACGATGTTGATGATGAGATTGAAGATTCTGGAAACCATTACCACCACAAAATGGGTTTGGAGTACAACTCACAGAAACCATTTCCACAGCAACATGGTTTTGGCATTCCGGTACGGTGATGATGATGAACTACAGTGTTGATGATGAGATTGAAGATTCTGGAAACCATTTCCACAACAAAATGGGTTTAGAGTACAACTCACAGAAACCATTTCCACAGCAAAATGGTTTTGGCATTCCGGTACGGTGATGATGACGGTGATGATGATGAACGACGGTGATGATTCAGTTTGTTTTCGCGTTTGGTTTGTTTTGTTTTGTTTTGTTTTGTTTGGTTTCCTTTGGGGTGTAGGAAGCAATTATGTTTGAATTTATGCACGGTGCATAAGGATTTTCTTATGCACCATAACCGCATGGAGTACTTTACTAATGCTATTTGATTGCAATCCTATGACATAATGAATTATTTTTAATTAACAATTCTGAATTTCTGATTCCTTAATATATGGTGCTACAACTTCCTATTATAAAGAATAAAGAACACGATAATATCTTGATTCCTTCAAAAAACGGAAATAACTATAGCCTAATTTTATTTTTTTGAAGAATCGTACCCTAATTTTGATCACTCAATATCGACTTTTTTCCCAAACAATGTGATTGGATTTTTTTTTTGGGCATCATATTTGCTGTCATTTTTCAGTAAATAAAAAAAAATGTGGTACCACTAATTGCTATTCATTTGTCGGGTTTGGTTTAATACGTTAAACAAATTTTCCTATCTACGTAGGATGGTATTTTCATAAATTAAAAAAATTACAAAAAAAATACAATAATTAAGTTATTTTTGAGTAATTAAAAAAAGTATCAGCCAACTTATATTTAAAATTGATTGGTCATTAAGTGTCGAATAAGAAAAAATAACTTTTTACTTTGGTTGAATATGTAAAAGTAGTCTAACATTTTTTGGTTTTAATCTTTATAAAAATTTAAATTACAGTGTCAATATAATAATGTTCCTTTGAAATATATATATAACAATTACATCTTTAAACAAATGTAATCAAAATCAACGTAATTAAGGCAGTTTGCATGTGAAATGTGAAATGGGCACATATTTGTTGATGAAGTAGTAAATGCTAGAGTGAAAATTGAGATGCCACGTGTATTATCGCTCATAGATGTAGCATTTTGTATTATATAAAGATAAAGATGTGATTGTGTTTGTTTTATATGTATTTTTACATTTGAAAAGCAAGGAGGCATAAAGACAAAATAAATCAAAATGACACAATCACTTATTATATTATTTATCCATTTTAGAAAGTTTATTTTTATACATTTTAAAACTGTTTTTCATAATTTTTTATGAAAATGTTTATAAAATAAAAAATGTATTGTAGTTTTGTTTTCTTTATTAAAAATGATAAAAAAAATAAAAAACAATATGGAATAAAACATAATACATTTTTATTTTTTGTTAATCCACAATTAAAACATGTTATTTGAATTCTAAATATATTTTTTTTTTGAAAAAATAATAATAATTTCATAATATAAATGAGTAAATTTTTTTATTTTTGGAACCAAAACATAATAACGGTGGGTTATGAAATAATTGCCTTTTTGGTTTTGCAAGTGTACATGGACAAATTTATATAGTATGGGTTTTTTTTTAAGAAATATATTATGGTTATGTGTTTTGCCTATTTAAAGATGATTTTTTTGTAAGGATAAAGATGATGGTCTATATTAACATTTTTTTTTTTTTTAAGAAATCAAAATGAATTGTATTACGAACAACAACCTATCTTCACGGCACAAGGTGTACCTGTGAAGACAGCCGAGAAATATAGTATCTGTTCAGATGTAGCAAACAAAAATCAGAATGTTTAATTTAATTGCACTATAAGAATCAGATTGTTTAATTTAATTGCTTAAAGTGTTTAAATCGACAAAGAATCAAATGAATTTAATTGCATTGATGTTTAATTTAATTAACTATAAGAATGTTTCTACCGTGTTCAATAAGCTCTACATTGCATATTTTAAAATACACACTTTAAGCAATTAATGATAGTAAGCTAGTTGATATGCCGTTGGATTCTGTTAGACGTTAGATATTGTCTTACCTTTGATCATGACTTACTTTCAAATTTTTTTTTGACTATAATTAAGTTTATTATATATTATTAAAAGAAAATAAAAACGGTTATTCTTTGTGTGCATATCTTTTGGATCAATGGACTCTGAAGCCTATATATATTGTAGTCCCAACACCCTCAATTTTGTGCAAGAATTATCATTGGTTAAGTTGTCACTAACAAAAAAAATTATGGCAATCTCAAACTCAAAGTTAGTATTGAGTGTATTTCTTAGTGCTCTCATGATTCTCTCAACTTTCACTCAAGTTGCCAAGGCCAAAAATATCGGCAATCCGGCACTCACGCCAAATATTCCGGGTTCAGGGCCCCCTACTCCGGCTAACCCATATGGAAGAGGTTGCAACCCAGGAACACGTTGCCGCGCAAAACCACCTGCAGCGGTGAAAGAAGAATATAAACAACATTGAAAAGCTGACCTGTCGTATCTACAAATAAAATGAATTTGAGTACTTTTTTTAACGAAAAGGTGATTAACATTTTTTGTATTACTTCATTTCAATAATATAAATTTAAGAATATTATTTTACTTTACTGTGAGTCATTAAATGTGTTTAATTATTTCATTTAGAGTTGAAAACATTATTTATTTTTCAAAAATATAATAGAATACACTAACGAAGATCGCTCTAGTTGTTAAGAACTCAACCCATATCTTACAAGGATGCGAGTTTGAACCCTTATATTAATATGAAGTATTCTATCATAAGTAAAATGTAGCATTCTCTAATAAAGTCCTAAGTTTCTTCTAACAATATATGGGAATGAGTTCCTTAACTTATTTTGTGTGTGGCCGGAGTATGTTTATTTAGTTTTTAAACTAATAAATAACGGAATTTTCAGACTCGTGCGTTACTATTTTCAAACCAAATCATATTGAATTTAAGAAGATTTTAGATCTTCCTTTAAATGCCAAGCCATCATTCCCCTTTTCCCTTGTAGTTACCTAATTAAAGAGGTTTAACTAGTGAATCTCAACATGATTTGATTAAATCAAATTTATCTTGTAACGTCTTTTTGTAGTAAAAGTCATTAGAAATAATAATAATTATAATAATAATAACAATAATGATAGTAATGCTTTCAATGACAACTTTTTTTTTGAGAGATTCAATGACAACTTAATGACTTTATTCTTTGAAAACTTAGAGCACCCTCATATTTTTATTTTTATTTTTATTTTTACAAAAAGAGCACCCTCATAGTTTAAAACTAGTATAAGATTTGTGTCCATCACGGGAAATTAATGCATTTTTTTTTATCAAATGACCTTTTTTGGGTTCAACAAATGAAAATGGAATATATTGCTAAAAAACAAAGTGATTCACTCTGCATAAGGTGGGTTAAAAGTGATGAATCACTGAAAGTCTGTTACAAACCACAAAAACCTAAAAAAGACGCCTCCATCAAAGGGAAAAAAACAAATTACATGACATCCATACAAAGGAGTGGGTGTCTCCACTAGTCATGCAAGCCAAACGAAATAGGTACAAAGTTCGCAGATAGCCATAAAAAGGAATTCAACTTCACTTTTTCAACAATACTGAGAGAGGATTGATAACCGCATTTTTAAAGACACAGTTGTTTCTCTCCTTCTAAATTGCCCAAATAGAAGCAAACCAAATAACCTTGAGATAAAAATGTGAAGATCGCGGTAAGCCCGCCAAATGAATAAACTGAAAAAAAATGTTCCTTTACCGAACCAGGTAAAACACAAGGTATACCAATCCACTAACAGACTAAATACCAGACACTCTCAAATAAATTACAGCCAAAGAAAAGATGATCCGCCGTTTCATAGGGAACCACATCCACCAACACATAAATTGTCGTTTGGTTGGAGAACATGACGATGCACCAAATTTGATCTAGTCGGAATTCTATCTTGAAGGAGATGCCAAGAAAACAAAGATACTTTAGAAGGTACAAGTTTGTGCCACACTTCATTAAGTAACCCATCAGCCGTTTGAACATCTATAGTGGTGAGATAACGATAAGTCCCACAAACCGAGTAGCCATGAATCGGATCAAGCAACCACCGCCAGTGGTCCTGAACATTTTCCTGCAAAATAACGTTATTTAACAGAGAAGCACACTCCCTCACACTCTCCTCCTCCCACGCAAACAACTGATGCCTCCACATCCACCCATTACCACCTTCCTCCCACCCCACTCTCTCCATCTCCTCCACCGAACACTCCTTATTAACTAATAACTCATAAAGAGGACTGAACTGAAGACATAAGGGAGCTCCACCCAGCCAGTTATCAGTCCAAAAGAATGTTTTACTCCCATTACCTACCATCCGCCTAATATTATTATCAAATGACTTTAAATGATATTATTTTATATTAAAGTTATAAGTATAATTATAAACTGAATTCAACATTAAAAAAAAGTTATTATCATAATGTTGTTTATTTGTCGAAATATTTATATATTGTATATAAGAATTAAGGTATTAGAGTTTGAAATTATAAAGCATATTCGGTAGTATAAAATATTCTCATTGTTAAACTTATTAGGTTTAATATAACAATAAAATTTTGCCAACGTATGGTATATTAATATTCGCAACAAAAATATATTATATTATCCTAAAAAATAATCTATTGTTTTTTTTATTTATAAATTAGTTGTTTGTTAATAGTCTTTGAAATGAGTATCTAGTGCACGACAACAAATGTTGGATATGAGGCAACCTATTAATTATTAATTCTCGGGACGAAGACGTTAAACACGCGCTGAATGGGAGACAACTCGTTGATTCATTTTTCTGCATTTTTATTTTTCTTCAAATATGAGATTTATTTTCTGACCAATTTCATTCCTTGTTCTATTACTAATCCTCAAGTATTATCATATAAAATTTTATCTTTTGCATTTACATTTACAACCTTTCCATTTATGCTTTAATTTTGTTTTAGTCTTAGAGAGTCAGTCAAAGCATCTACGGTGGAGGCTAGTTACCCTTACGTTCAAGAGCATGATAACTATTGGGGCTTGCTACTGAAGGTACTCATTTGATCACCATCTATTTTCTGAGTAGCATAACCTGTGAGATTCAGAGCCAAATATTTCCAATCCATTCTAGGTTATTTAGATACTTAAATTCTTTCAATTATGAGTGTTCCATGTGAATGCTATTTTTGCTTGAATTTGTGGCTGTTCTTTATGGACGATTGGTTAGATTGTATTACACACGAGGAAATTTTTCTTTGGTACCTTGAGCCTTTCTAGCCACCCTTTTATATTCTTATTATCCTTTGTGAAATCAATTTGAGCATCCAGATGCAATTTCTTTGTTGTTACTTCATGTCATAGTCATGAACCTTATATGCACCCTGTTTGATTTCTCTTGGAGTCAGATATGAATTATTTTGATTGAGTATGGATTGAAATTAAGTTTGGAGTTTCTTTTTGGAATTAGCAACATTTTAATTTTGGGGTGAGGTACCAGTAGAACTTATTTATCAAAAAGAAAAAAATGAAAAAATGTAGATTGCCATGGGTCTATGTAACACCCTAAACTCTAAAAGCGATAAAACATGCAAATGATACAACCATATAAAGAATTTAGATGTTTCTTCTTCCATAAGTTCAAAACATGCATACTTAATTTTTTAAAATATCGCAGATGAATAAATCTCCAAGTAGCCATGTCATATATAACATAATACATCACTAATATAAATCTCAACTCTCAACATACTAAGTGAATGAAATCTCATAAAGTCATAAACATAAACGACAGACAGACAGACGTCCTAATCAGATCCCGACACTACGACTCCAAAGCAAAGTAACGAGGTAACTCCAAATCTAGCCTCAGTATACTCACATCAAAGCATAGAGACTAATCATGCAAGTCGTCTACCCATTTGAACGAATAAGGTAGGCGGTCAACTGAACGACCACTAGGGGTTAGATACCATTAACAATTAAAGCATAATCAAATGAAAGTAAAATAGCATAATTAATTTCATATGATTAATAACACTTAATTAAAATCATTCACAACAACCCCACAACATATTCATACATCACATATACAAGCATAATATTGCAACAAGTACGTTTTCACACACCAAAATTCACCAAGCACATAAATCACCAAGATTCACCAATGCATATAATCACCAACCACAGAGTCAAACATGACACTTTCAATGTTTGCAATGTGCTCGAGACATGACTTTATATGCATGTGGTACCGGTCATCACCAAGGTCGTCACCTCAAGATACAACAATATCGTTATTGTCGTCAATATGAATACAAAGTATTCGGGTCATCGCCATAATGGATATAAATATCCGGTCATCACCAATATGGATATAAATATCCGACTTATGAATGCATGAACATATGACTCAACGAGGCATACGTTTACACAACAAATCATCATCATCGCATCAATATTTTGAATACATGCGTTCATCGCTCATATCATCACCTTTTGCATGTAATAGTTCATCGCCAATAATAAATTCATCATCATTTAAATCATCAACATAATCATCACCAACATCATCATAACTATCAACTTAAAGAAACAATAATGTTTCAAGTTCACTCTTTGCATAAAAAGCGGACAAACAACAACATCATGACATTCATCTTGTTAAGCACGTAATCATCATAGATCCATCATCATTCTATCATATAAACATGAATACACTCCAACAACAAGTTTAGAAATCATAAAGCCCCATTTCGGTAAAGTTCGTCTATTTTCGCAAAATTCACCTTTTATAAATAATTCACAAAAGACAAGGCATTCATTCATGTTCAAACATGTTAACAAAGCATATCTACACATCACATATGATCACATCAACTCACACAAATTCACATCATCGCTTGATTCCGATTAATTCCAAAAAATTCCTTAAGTTCGTCTCAATTTACCACTTTTCAAAAAGAATTCCATTTCTCAAAGTAAGACCAAGTTAAAGTTTACACACACCTTTCAAAACCATTTAAAAATCATTGTTACAGAAAAGGAACCTTAACCCTAGCATTTCACTTGAGAAAAACAAGTTTCGTAAAATTTCATGTTCTTGAACATTTTCAAAATAAATTCCATTTCGATTCACAATATCAAGTTCAATTCAATTCATTTGATGTTTTCCAAAGGTTTAGAAAGCTTAACTAAGGTTAAATACATCAAATTAGAATCATTTCGGAAAGCCCGAATCGACCCCCCGAGTACCCGGAACACCCAAAACATGGTTGCTGAACTGGGAAACTCGCCATGTGCTCGCCAGGCGAGCTGCACCAGAACAAGAATCCTTGTTCTTAGGTTTCCTCTTGGGAACACATCCATTTTTCCATCCAAAACCCCATTTTTGATCCCCTTATCCCAAATTCGTCCCACAAACTTGTTTAGTAGTTAACATACTTTTAAACAAATATTAGCATATCCAATTGAACTTTTAATACCTTGTTATCATCAAAACTTAAAGTGGCAATGTTAAACATTTTGTTCCAACACATCTTTTCCCCCAAAGCACTTGAAGTATTGGCAATATCAAGAATGTTCATATAAAAATCATGGATGGATTCATCTTCTTTCATCCGGTGAGAAGTTAAAGTCTTGACATTCTCACTTTGGAGGTTTCCTCATGAGTGGTCCTTAGAATTTCGCAAGCATCCCTAATAGACACTTTCACAAATGATGGCTTCAGTCGTCTTCTAGGTTTAGCGTCTTCCTTTATATAGCCTGAATACAGAATGAGTTTTGTTGGGTATTTGAGTATTGGCTTGGTTTCATTGTTGCTAAAACAAATACTCATGTATTATGTTGGATATGATGTTCCAACATCCTGACACGGTTCAGTGTGCCCTGTTTGTGTGACTTGGTTTTCACGAACTTTATCTTTTTAAGGAAACCACGCCTTATTTATGCTTTATGTTATTCAATGAATCTGAAAATGAATTTTTGTTTATATTTGATGTAGGTGGAGTAAATGAGGGACAAATTTCTTTCGATAGAGGGAGTACTTATCAGAGATAACTTTGGTGTAAAATAGTTTGAGTTTAATGGACATGGAGTACATAGTTGGTGTACAACTAGTTGTTCTTGTTTGTAAGCGACATTTTATGTGATTGGGCACTAATTTGAAGTCATGATTGTTTACTTCACTACACTTAAGATGTGTGATTTTCACTATCAAACTTTTTGACTCTTACAAACTATGTGACAAGACAAAAGAAGTACACTTACAAGAGTAGAGTGATCCGACAAAATAATGTATTTTTATTTGATATCGGTATAATGTCTTACTTTGAGAGGGCATGCCCTTTAATTCCAAATAATTTTACATCCATGTCAAATAAGAACTCATATTATTGGATTATCAGAGTTAATATAAAAGTAGTTTAGATTAGTGCATGTCAAAAGAATTCTTAAGCTAAGGAATGTAAATGTAAAAAATACATTATAATTAGCGAGAGGATTCTAGAATCAAATATACCATCAAATTAGTCATTAATTTTATAAGACACTTTAAATATATCTCCAACTTTATGATATTTTAAAAGGAAAATGCTTTATGGCACGATGGCCATACAAGCACGACTAAGTTCAGACTATTGGATGACCTTTTTTCTTTTAATTCATTATTTTCTCTTTCCCACATTTATTTTGCTATCTACCCGATTGCCGTGTCGTCGAAATTTGTGGGCTTTAGAGTCGTGCTACGTAGCACTACTCATTTTAAAAAGGTCTGTCAAATTTTACTCATATTAGTCGTTCTAAACAAACACTATAAGGACTAATTTTGTAGTAAGTGGATAAACATAAGGACCACATTGATAGTAAGTTTTTAAAACATAATGACATAACAGAAAATAGGTCTCTAACTTTTCGAATTTTGATTGATGCCACCGCAATAAGAAGATCTGTGAAAAAGAAGCAGTGAAGAAGAATAGAGTTTTGATGGCACTAGAAGAGAATTAAAAATCAAGGTGGAAAGCATAGAGATGATGAACCTCTCTATTTTTATCTTATTTTTGTTTGGCCATAGGAAATGTTGTGGAATTATTCCCATGTCAAGGAACTAATATCTCCTATACTAACCATCATCATTGTCTTCAACAAACATGCCTTCCCCACAACTGATATCACATTTTGTGTTGTATGTTCAGTGAATAATGTAGAGTGCTTCAATCTCCTTGCACCATCTTTTTTGGTGTTTACTTTATAGAGGAATACCCAAATAATTGAGTTCAGCCACGAAATAAGTAAAGTCTAATAAAAGATTATTTTACTTAAAATCGAATTTGAATTCTTCTGAACTATTATTCTTTAAAGGAACCCATTAACCACTAAAAATCAATGACTTGATTTTTTTTCTCACATCATCTAAACAACAATCCCATAATCAACCTAGATTGCAAGAGCTTCCCAACCCCAAGACTTTTTTTTTTACTAAAACAACATCCCACAACTTAACAAACTTAAGATTCGATAATTAAATAGATGTTCAATCTAAATTTGGTATTTTAAACTAATGATGGCAAAACGTTCTATACAAATTCTACTCGAGAGGAAATGTAATCATCTTGTCACATCAACCCCTCAACTTATACAAACTAGCAATAAAGAAAACTTGTTTGCAAAGTGAGTAAGGGGACTCAGTTGAAAGGTTTAGTTTGTGCTGATTTAGAGGACAAACAATAGAAACTCGTTCAAAAAATAGCAACAACAAAAAACCAACGACAATAAAAAAAACGGAAAATATACAATACATAAGTTGTTGAGAAGGTCTTTTTCAATTAAAAATTCTTAAATATTTTGTTCAATAAACAATAGAATTCATAATAATTATCAGGTGCTTATACAAGTTTTATTTTTATAAACAAGGGCTTATACAAGTTGATAAAGGATCAGAAGAACAAGATAATACAACAAATATATCTGAGAACTGAATGTAAATCCAGTTTTGTGAATCCCAAACTAAAACCTTGTCACTTATTAGTAATGACAATCCATCAAAGTTGGTGCAGAGAAAACAAGACTTGTTTGTTGTTGCTTGGATGACAAGGCAAACTTGAACTCTCTGATCTTCTTAAGCTGCAGGAAGGTTGAGATCCAAATCCAAAGAGACATTCATTTTCTTTGTAGGTGGTTCTTCATCTTCTTCGTCTGGTTTCAAAGCCATTGGTGTCGATGAGGTTGCCTCCACCGGTGCATGGTGGAAGGTCACATGGCCACCTAGTGCCTGGCCAGATGTGAATTTAGAACCACAAATGGAGCACCCATAAACCTTGGTTTTGTTGTTGTTGTTGGTGGTGGTGGTGTTATTGTTGTTGTTGGTAGTGGTGGTGGTGTTGGTGTTATTGTTGTTGTTGCTGCTAGCATATATATTTCCCATACCTTTGATACTATTCAATTTAAGGAAAATTGATTTGTTATTGATTTTGAATTGAAACTCTTGAACCTGACAATCATCTCTAGGCTTCTTGTGAACTTTTCTATGGCCTCCAAGTGCTTGAAATGAATTGAAAGTTTTGTTGCATGTTTTGCATGCATAGAGATTGTAACGTGCACTTTCTCTTGTTCCTCTCTCTCTTGTAGAAGAATAAGCAATGATGGAGAAAGGGATAGAAGATTGTTGTTCTCTAGAGCCTAAAGAGAGTTGTTGTTCATGAGATGCTTCCATGTTGTTTTGGATTTGGATTAAGAGAGGAGTTGCAATTTATAGAGATAAGAATAAACTAATTAATAGTTTTTTCATATGAAATTTATTCTCATACAATTCCATATAACTTTTAAGATGGTTGTAAAGCATGATGTCCACTTTACTTTGCGTTCGAAAAGTCTGTTTTTCTGTGATTATAGTGCGTGATGAACACAAAAAACTCTGCTTGCCAGAGGTGGTCGCGTAGTGTATGACTTTTAATCGTGATTCCCGACACATTGTTATAGAATTCTCAAAAAAAAAAAAAATTATAAAAACAAAAAGTGGTGAACACAAAACTACGCCTGCCAGAGGTAGATCACGTTTTGGATGACTTTCAATCGTGATTCCCGATACATTGTTAGAAAGTTACTCTCAAAACGATAAATATTTTAATCAAAGACATGTCTATTATAAGATTCGCATGATCTTGAAAAAAATGTAAGAGTCATAGACACACACATTTACAATTGTATTGAAGTGCAATATATAACAAATAAATGAACCACAAAATATAGAAAATTTAATATAATTACGGGGTCTTGTAAATTTACTATAAAGATATTTTGTAACGGAAACTATTGAATTTCTTAGTGTGAGAAAACAATGTCTATATGTTGGAGTTAAGTAAGGGAAAAAGTATACTAAAATACCTATATATAAAAAGGACTATATGAGAATGAAGTCTAACGCGTGACTATCGGAAAGATGTCAAGAGTAGTAGTTCAAAAGACAGCAAAAGGAAAGCCGATGATTATAATGTGCTTTAAAAATGAGATAAGGTGAAACATGAAGCTAAATTCTTCAAATTCCTCCACTCTCTCCTTTGTGATCTAGACTAAAGTTATCATCAATGAACCTAATGATTATTCCAATTTTATAGACCGATTTTTTTGTTGTTGTAGTACGTATTGTGTTAACATGTTTTGCTTAAAAAATGACATAAATCATGTAGGGCGTAAGACTGATGGTGACATACTTAGAAAAACAGTCGATTAAGCTTAAATGGTTAAGTAGTTTCAGTTAAGATTAAAACGACTAGAAGTATTTAGGTCTGATCTTTATCTAAAACAATTATTGTTAATACTTTACTTACATCTTGGATAAACTCCGGATCATCGGAGCTTTTTTTTTTTCTTCCTTGAACAAAGGGTTAAAAAAAGCATAGTAA
>Ga0228710_1008085_pt1 | contig 15244 bp, 15 predicted proteins | sample MedpolnodulmetaG_FD_177995 | JGI IMG/M metagenome (GOLD analysis project Ga0228710, IMG submission 177995) | Root nodule microbial communities from Medicago polymorpha collected in Santa Monica, California, United States - pink nodules | ecosystem: Host-associated > Plants > Roots > Nodule...
CGTGAAGTCGCCGGCATGATGGCGGTTGTTGTGTTGCAGAGGGTGGTGTATGTGGTGGAGAGAGAGATTTGTGTTTTTGTTTAGAGATAGAAGAGAGAAGAGAGAGAGTGAGAGAGAGAGACCGAGAAAGTCAAAAGCAAAAGATGGAAGCAAGCATGAAGAGGGGGCGGCGGCGGCGACAAGGCAAGAGGGTGGCGGTGGCAAGAGGGGGTTGGAGGAGGAAGAAGGTTCAAAGAAAATGAGAAGAGATAGTTGGAGGGTGAATTCAAAAAAATGGATATAGAAATTCCAATTTTACCTCTTCCTTTTTAACAAAATTACAGAAATGGCATCCACATATGCAGGTGTATAGCAATGGTATAGAAAAAGGGATGTCTACCAATAATTTTCCTATGTTAAAAGGCCTCAGCATTTGACGGTTCAATTTCAAACATCACTCGAGTCCATCTAATTCCATGTTTGGATTGTCGATGAGTTTGACAAAATCACAATGCACCACTATGATTTTGGATAAACTACATTTTAAAACTTTAACGAAACCATGGCGTCACCAAACTCATTGTCAATTAGGGCTGACAATGAACAGAGACAACTTGAATACAGGTCGAACTCGAATCGGCAATTAATTCGTTGAACTTATATATAAATAGATAAGAGAAACTGTACAAATACACCAAAAAGCCGTTATAAGACGCTCACAGAAAATCAAGTTCGTTTGTTAAATGAACCGAACTTGTGCTACATATAATTCGGCTTGTTTGGTTCATGAGTTAGTTTGATTATAAAAAATTACTTCAAATATATATTTTAAAGTTATATACCTTAAATTTTACTATCTTTTTTCTTTGAAAAAAAATTATTACTTCCCTCTTAAAAATATACGGTATAAGTTGCCTTGAAAATATAACTCGACTTCTCATTTCCTTTTCATTAATACTTTAACTTTACACCCTTGTTTCTTAAACCATTACTCTCCTTTCCAAAAAAACAAAAAAAAAACTTTTCGTGTTCTTTTCTCTAAATGCCGTGATAGCAAAATGGCAAGAGAACAACATGAGCAAACAACCGGTAAATATTCAAACTTCGTTCATCTCTCTCACTCTCATCTTCCTTTCTAACATTCAAATCTGAATTATATCTATCATGATTTATACTGTGTTTTTCTTTTTAGTTTCCTTTTGTGTTGTTCTAGAATTTAAGTGGGGGTTTATTTGAGATGCTATTCTCATGCAAATTCTGAATCTCGCTGTTTTGCTATTTTGTTACTTTCTCTTCTGTTTTGTAATAGTTTCTATGTGAAAAAAATCTGAATATAAGGGCACTTAAAATTAAAATATGAAAGATCTAAAAATTTGGAACTTTTTTTAAGAAAAAAACGCCTTTTAAATTATATGATTTAAGCAAATGAGATAAACCTAACGAGCCGAACTGAGTTATTTGTAAACTTTAAATGAGCCGAACTCGAGCTAAAAAAAAGATTTGTATCGAACTTAAGTTGAGTTTCGAGCTGAACCAATTATTATCGAGTCAAGCTCAGACGAGTTCGGTTCAACTTGACCCATTTCCACCCTATTGTCAATCCAAACATTCACTAAGAAGCAACAACAAGAGTTACGAAAAGTGAGAATCGATGGATAATTCATTTTCATCATATATCTGCATTTTAGCAGGGTAGACCTTAGACATAGGTCGGGGGTGTGACGGCCTAGGGCCCATGCCAGTAAGGGCTCGATTTTTATTTTTATTTTATGGTGGGAGGTGAATATAGAAATATTTGGTTTATAAGGGGTATATATAGAAGAAAATTGTTCTTCTCACAACAAAAAATGCTCACTCCCAACTGAATGGACTAAAATACCCATGCGTGACATAAGTCATGCTCGGTACTTTCAGTGTGAGTTAACTCACATAGATTGTAACCGAGCATGACTTAACTCACGTTGTGTGCTCTTATAGATCAGCAACTCAGAAACATAAAAATTGGTTGTTCTTAATAATGTGCCAAAAAAGTTATTATCGAAAAATTGATGATATTTTTTGGGCCTTTGTTCTTAATAATGTTTCTCACTAATAATAAAAATATCGGCGATATTCATTACCAAAAAATTGGGATAATTTTATAACAAAATTAATTATGTTTTAGTTGAACATAGGTTTAGGAGATAAATTAATATTAGTCTTGTCTTTTAAAGGTTCCAAAAAAGGGTCTTGTTAACAGTTGCCTCCGGGACACTGATTAAGAAACTAAAAGTATAACGAAAAATTATAATTTGCATTTAAAATAGCAGTTTTTTAACTTTTCAAACATAAAATACACAATTTCCAAAGAAATGTTCCATTTTAACAATGACCTAATAAATATTATGACGTATTATATAAGAGTCTTTTTCTTGTATTATGCCTAAATCCTGAAAACCTCAAGAAACGGCCTGCATTTTAGAACACGCCTGCTTCGCAACATAGTCCATGACCTGAGCTGCAGTGATGTTGCTTCCTGGCTTTCTTACCACAAAATCCTTTGGAATTTGCGCTGCATCTTCACCAGGATACCTGGTCCCCAAAAGATTAGTAGTATATTTAGTGAACCTAATTAGACAGTAATTACACCCTCGGGTCATTAAACAAAAATTTATATTTTAGATTAATTCAATTAATGATGTATATAATCTTTATTGTAGACCATATACATTATTTAATAAATAAATCTAAAATATTGATTTTTGTTTATAATAATGACCGGAGGATGTACTATATTAAAGCAAACGAATTACATCAACACCTTTTAAGCCAATATACATTAAATAACAACTTAACACAAAAGATAACGAAAAATAAAAAATACTCCTATGACTTCCGCATAAACTATAATTTAGAAAAACATTGATATGAATTGAGAACAGCTTCTTATTTGCTTTCGAACACACACACAGAGACGAATGATTGATTAAAGCAGTAGATACATACGGGACTACTGCAGCATCAACAATTTTAGGATTGGTATGAAGTATAATCTCTGATTCAGCTGGGGAACCTGAAAAATAGCAAGGAAATGTAAATATAGCAAATGATATCTTCAAAAATATATGTCCACTTCACAATACATCACCTGATAGACTTTCTATTTGATCAATTCTTTTGGATGAGGGAACATTTTGAGGTAATGTAATGTTTTGAGATAATTGAAATACTTTGAGGTGAATTCTATTGTTCGGATAATAATTTGAAAAATATTCAAAATGATGGAAATTTATGAAGTAATATTTTGTTCAAGTTAAATTTAGAGAATTTCAAATGACAACTAAAAGGTAGGAATTTCAAATTTCTTCTTTGTTAAAATTTTTCAAATTTTGCATTTTGGTCCTCAAATTTTCCAAATTGACCCCAATTGTTGGTCGATATGGCCAATATGAATGTGCGTTAAAGGGGGGGTGAATAGCGCTTTTAAAAATTAGCGGAGTTTTGACGAAAGCGTTTTGAAAAGATATTGACTTATTGGAAATATGCTTTAAACAATCACAAACTATGACAAATCGTTAAAACTATGCACTAATAAGATTTACAAGAGAATTGAGTGATTCACAAGCCAAATCTTATTTCAATCAATTATTAATAGCACTTGAACAATTTGCTAAACAAGACAATTTCAAAATCAAAACTATAAGCAAATAAAACAACAAAAACACAATGTATATGGAATTGATGAATTGGCTAAGAATTGAAACTGGTCCAAGCAAAATAATGAAAACCTAATTCGAGGAATTATGTCAATTTTTAACCAAAAGAACTTAGATCATAATTAATTTCTATTCTATCAATTAATTAATTCAAGCATATAAAATTATCGAAATCAAAGAGGCTAAGGAAGAGAGATGACACTGATATTTTTATAGTAGTTCGCTCTTATCGTCCTCGCTTCGAGTTACATCTACTCTTCTTGGTGGAAAACGCCTCCACCAAGGACTTCCACTAATAGTAGGGTTGGGAATAGGCCAGGCCGGCCTACAGGGGCCTACGGCCTGGCCTGGCCTGACCTGTTTATGAAAAAGGTTAGGCTTAGGCTTTTGAAAAAGCCTATTTAAGTAAATAGGCCAGGCTTAGGCTATCAAAAAAGCCTACGAAGCCTGATAGGCCGGCCTATTCATGCATATTATTAAAATTTATTTTTTATTTATATTAAAATATAATTTATATTAAACATAAAAATCGAGAAAAAACACAAATAATAGACTTTTTAAATAGGCTTTGAGGCCTTATAGTGAAATAGGCTTTTAAAGCCTTATAGTAATAGACAAACCTTACAGTGAAATAGGCTTTGAGGCCAGTTTGGCCTATTTAGAAGTAGAGAAAATTGAATATTTTATGACTTTAATATGAAGTAGGCCTGTACATAGGCTTCTAGGCCAGGCCAGGCTTTTAAATAGGTCAGGCCAGGCCAAAAAAATAGGCCTATGAAAGGCCATAGGCCAGGCTTAGGCTTGCTAAAAATTTCATAGGCCAGGCTCAGGCCTATCAAAGCCTGGCCTGGCCTGGCCTATTCCCATCCCTAACTAATAGTAACAATCTTGAATTACAAATGTGTTTACAAGAGTTCTTTGAAACTATCCTAGTTCTTCAACCCCTATGTAACCACTCCCCAAACTTCAAATAACCTTTGAATTTGGTGCTTCGTGAATCTTCGAATCCTTAATCACCTGTGCACCCCTTCAAACTCTTCACTTAAGCTCTTCGATGCTACGTCCAACAATTGAGTCCCCTTCGACACAAGAACAATTAGAAAGAACCCCAAGACCTTTGGAGGTGGAATGAGATTATTCACTTCACTTTAGAATCTTGATTAAGCCCAACCAATTTCCTTTAAAGAACCAACTTACAATCCCTATTAGCACCCTATAAAATCATATGAATAATGTATGAACAATGAGTTTTTGAGACATAGAGAGAATAGATGCAAATGATTCAATATTTTGAGTGTTTTGAGGAAGTGAGTATATATAGAAAAGGGTGGCAAGTGCAAAATTTCGGCGAAAAACAACATAGTGAACCGATTCACTAAATGTGTGAATCAATTCAGACAGCAAAAAGTCAAGGCAGATGAGCTATGAATAATGAGATTCAGTATATATTTGAATCGATTCAACTGAACCCAAGATGAAGATTGATACGATTCAAACAATACTGAATCGATTCAACACAAGTCAGAGAAAATCCATGACACGATTTAAGCAACAATGAATCGATCTAGTGGTGATATGATTCAAAAACTTGTGCATCGATGCATACACAAAAAGATGAATTTTGACTAAGTTTGAAATATGTGAATCATGCACCAAACACCAAAGACTCCAAGGACAATGAGACATAATTGTTATAGGTGCTTCAACATGACAATATGGTAGATAATAAAGAGCAAGATAAACATCAAAATGATAAACTAAAGAACATCATCAAAAACACATAAAATAAACTAAACAAGTTTCACCAATAAATTTACAAAAAATTACAAATTGACCCCTCAAATTTTTCAAAAATTATAATTTGAGCCTTCAATTTTTTGAAATTTACAAATTGACCCCAATTCCAATTTTCAAATTTGGTCTAAAAAAAATTAAAATTTATAAAAGTTGTCAAAAAATGATGACAATGAAATTTTTTATTATTGCATTCGTATAATGACGACTATGAAGGTAGAGGAGATAAGATGAATTCTAATTGAGAGTTTGAGACTATTGATTTTGAAAGCGTGGTGGTTAATGTGGATTATACGAGGGGCTGTAGCATTAAGTTTTTTTTATTTTAATAATTTATTTAATTTCAAATTTTAAATATAATTGAGAATCAGTGGACACGATGATCCTTTGATTTAACATTTTCGTTGTTATACAGCAGCACATTATATAGCAGCACTGCTTTTAAACAGGTAATGACACGTGATAGATTTTGATTGTGTCAAAGGCATGTGCTTTGGCGCCAAGGCACTGCAATGCTGCCCATGTTCTATAAGGTATCTTGGACAGAAACAGAAACAGAAACAGAAAGTGCCTGTATTATATGTCTGAACTCATTCAAGTTCAACTAACCTAATGGCCAATACCAACCACACTCAAACACAGTCACACTCCACCACCATCGACCCAAACACCGGTTACCGCTCTCATTCCAGAACCTTCCATAGCCTCCGCCCAATCGCCCCTCTCCCTCCACCTTCTCAACCTCTCTCCCTCACCGACTACACACTCTCTCTCCTCTCCACCACCACCGCCTTCTCCAACAGCTCCACCGCTCTCATCGACGCCGCCACCGACCACCATATCACTTACCCCACCTTCCTCCGTCAAATCAAATCCCTCTCTTCTTTCCTCCAATCACACACTACTGTCTCCAAAGGCCACGTTGCTCTCATCCTCATCCCTTCTTCCATACATGTCCCCGTACTCTATTTCTCCCTCCTCTCCCTCGGCGTCACCATCGCTCCCGCTAATCCGCTCTCCTCCCCTTCAGAGTTATCTCATCTCATTCATCTCACCAATCCGGTCATCGCATTCTCCACTTCCTCGACCGCAACTAAAATCCCCAAACTACCCCTCGGCACAGTCATAACTGATTCTCCTTCTTTTCTTTCCGTGCTCAATTCCACCAATGATACTGACACCGAACTTCGCCCGGTCGAAACAAGTCAATCAGACACGGCAGTGATTCTCTTCTCATCCGGAACAACCGGACGGGTCAAAGGAGCATTACTAACTCACCGAAACTTCATAGCTTTAATCGGAGGATTTTGTTTCCTAAAGCACGGGATTGAAGATGAACCACATCGGGTGTCGTTGTTTCCGCTTCCACTTTTTCATGTAATTGGATTTTTTATGATGGTGAAAGCTATGGCTATGGGGGAGACGTTGGTGTTAATGCAGAGGTTTGACTTTGAAGGGATGCTGAAGGCGGTTGAGAAGTATAGGATTACGTATATGCCGGTTTCGCCGCCGTTGATTACCGCATTTACTAAGTCAAAGTTGGTGAAGAAATATAATTTTAGTTCAATTCGATCGTTGGGGTGCGGTGGTGCGCCGCTTGGAAAGGAGGTTGCGGAGAACTTCAAAGCTAAATTCCCCAATATGGAAATTGTGCAGGTTACCACTTACAACTATCCACTTCTGTTTCTTTAATCATTATTATTACCACGAGTGAAATGTTAACGAATGCTCAAATATTTTTTAATATATTTAAAAAGTGTTTTGAAACAATCGTTAACATTTTTTGGATTTACGGACACTCTTTTAACATTTTATTGTTGTTATGAGAAAATGAGATATGTATGCATATTTTCAGTATAATAAAATCAAAGAAAATCAATTTTAATAGTAGTAGTTTTCTTTTCCTTCTTTTTCTTGACGGTGTTGCCTGTTGTCCACTTGTCATTGGATATAGTAACGTTTTTCACAAACAATAAAGAATCTTGTACTAGTATTGACTTTCAACGTCGCTCATCTCATGCCTTAATTTAAGTTTCATTTGGGGAGTATAAAAGTCTTGAGTTTTTCTTTTTCTTTTTTTGGAGGAAAAGTCTTGAGTTTTTATTATCATCACTATTTTTCAATGAGTTAAAAGTATTATCACTAGGTTGAAAATAAACTTTGTATAATCAATGAGGATTGACTGGATTCTCCCAATGAGAAGTGAATGTAAGGTTTTAATTAGACTGCATTGCCTCATGTGAAAAAATCACAGGAGGGGATCCTGTTCTCTTGGTTTAAAGTAACTAATATAATAAGGATGCCGTGAGTTTAATTCCTCCAATAACAATTACTTAATACTACAATTTCAAAAAATCACAATGGATTATTTATACCTTATTGTCTACTAAATTGCATCGTACCAATCAATCATAATTCAATTGTTAAATGCTAAAATCATTAGGTTGAATATTTGGAGTTTCGTAGATTAGAACTTAAAAATTTTCATTTGTGTGAGTTTGAGTGGTATTTACCACTCCGCTGTACATGATAAAGTTGAATAAAGATTCATTTCAATCCGTTATAATTTTCTTGCAAACCAACTCATTCTCCGATAAAAAATAATCAAATTAGTCATTCACATTTTTTCGTTAGAGGGATTGAAATCTCCAAAAGAAAAAGGCGTGAAGAACTAAAATTAGCCTTTACTTAAAATTAAGATTGCATCCGACCACTTACTTCAGCATTTCTCAGGTTTGAACCTGAGACCTCCAATTTATGTGTGAGTTTCATATGACACTAATCTCTTGTATACAAGTCTCATTCTTTTTTTTTCCTTCTCCTATCCTATTATAGAAGCATTGGTAGAATTAAAAATACATATGCTTTTTTATATAATTATAGAACATATAATATGAAAAAGAGATGTATTTTTGCTTGAATAAAAGACGTGTGGAATAAAGGTGGTAGAATTAAATATATCCTTTTTTTTTATATTGATGTATTGTTTACTTGTAGGGATATGGTCTAACTGAAAGTGGAGGAGCGGTAGCAAGAATGATAGGTTATGATGAAGCTAAGCGCCACGGTTCTGTGGGTCGACTAGCAGAAAATATGGAAGCTAAGATAGTTGACGCAGTTACAGGAGAGGATTTATCTCCTGGCCAGAAAGGAGAGCTTTGGTTGCGAGGACCAACAATCATGAAAGGTGATTGATAAACTTCTCCATTTATGGGAACCATTGCATTTGCATAATGTTAGGCAGTGAAAATGTGCACTAAAAACCAATGGTTTGCTATGTTCATGAAGTTGTAAAATGCAATTTTAGATAGTGTTGGAAATTCCGCCTTAATTGCGGTCCGCCCCTAGTCTCCTTAATTGCGGCTTTTGGTTTGCCTTCATTGCAGCCTCCAACACCTTCATTGTGTTGGCTTTGAGGAGGTGGATTTAGTCTCACATCGAATAGATAGCACTCTTGAGAAGAGTTTATAAAGAGAAGACACTCCTCACCTTACAAGCCAGTTTTGTAAGGATGAGTTAGACCCCAAATTTCAACATGGTATCACAGCCTATCTTAGATCTATTGTTGGGCTTAGGTCCCAAATTTCAACAAATAGAGATGTGAAGCTTACAATGAATTAAGTAAAGATGATATTAGTGGACATATTCATGTATTCAATGAACAAGTCTCTCACTTTAGTCATCTCTCTTCACTCCTTGTCACCCATCTTTTTTTTTTTTTAATTTTAGAATCAGCAAATTTATTAACACACGAGCGCGTGCAAGTAACACGACTAAAACTCACTGCACACAAGAAAACAGATACAAAGAGCACTGATGTACCAGAAAACCCCAAACACACAACAGAGTACAACAAACAGCCCAGCCAAAAACAAAAAACCTGCTAGCAGCAAAAAACCAGAAGCCAATCTGCAGCAACAGCAAAACACGTGAGGCTAACATATACCGAACAGCAGTACACCTGAACCGCACACAGCAACCACTGCATATCCCAGCCTCAACCTCTGCAACACCGTAACAGCTCCTTTAACGAATAAGGCAATCTCTTGGACTCCAACACCATTCGTAGAACAAACTCGTCAGCACCTTCAAACAACTCAACTTCCACCCCCACAATAAAACTTTAATCGCTTCCACTAACTTCGCCGCTTCACAAATTACATTGTTGAAAATACGGTCGTTTCTTGCCCTCAAAATACTCCAAACCGCAGCATGCCAAATCAACTGATACCCTTTACGTACCTTCATGTTTGTCTCAGCCCCTGTCCAGCACTCCCAATGAACGAATAAATTCAACGGCGACACAGAGTTAAAATCTAGCCAACACAACAGGCATTGCCAAACCTCCATAGCAAATGCACAGTGAATAAACAAATGATTTACCGACTCAACCATCCCCTCACATAAAACACAATTCAAAGAAGCCACTAGAAGTAGCACATGTTTGTAGCCAAATTAACTTTTGACGGAATTCTATCATGCAGAAGCTTCCAAGAGAACGCAACCACTTTGGACCGTGCCGGAATTTTCCAAATAGACGAAAACACCGTTCCTTGCTCCTCAGAAATACTTCTCTCCTCAAGCATTAAACCCTCCAACACCTCATAGTAAATTCACCACTCTCTTCCAACCTCCACCACCAAACATCCTCCTCTAGTGTCCCTCTAAATCCTTCCAAATCCGCAAACAACTCCGTTAACAAATCATTTTCCCAAACAAAAAGAGGGCGTCTCCAAGAAAACGACCAATTACCATCCGCTGTATCAAAAGTCCCCAAATCACCAATATTAGCCTCCTTTTGGTTGGATAATGAAAAAAGTCTTGGATATTTGTTCCGAAATGCCCGATTTCCTCTCCAAACCACATCCCAAAAACTCGTATTCGCACCATTCCCCACTTTTCTAGAAAGTTTGGAATTGAACCAATTTGAATCATCCAAAGTCACCAAGTCCCTCCACCAACGCGAAACATAAACCGGCCACCTATAATCCTCCCCCTCCAACACCCCTTCACTTGGAGTACCATACCTCTCCACCAAAACTTCCTTCCAAAGAGCATTCCGCCCTTGGATAAGCCTCCATTTCCACTTTGCCAACAGGCTCAAATTAACCACTCTAACATCCCTCACCCCCAAACCACCTTCCTCTTTTGGTTTACAAACCAAACTCCATCTCACCCAATTAATCTTCCTCCCACCCCCCCATAGAAACTCCCTTTGAATTCTCACTATCCTCCGCCACACCTTCATTGGCATCTTCATAAAAGACAAGTAAAAGATTAGTATAGAGTTCAAAACCGAATTTAAAAGAACAATCCTACCTCCAAGACTAATGAACTTATTTTCCCAATTATTAAATCATCGAGATAGTAAGTCCAAAAGTGGTTGCCAAGTCACCGCTCTTCCCGGATTAGCTCCTACCGGTACGACTGCTAGCAAGAGATACCAATTTTTTTGTTAAGCTTATATACAAATTGAGTGATGTTTTTGACCAAATGTAGTTCATATAGCTTGAGATATCTAATTGTCTCTGTTTATTATGGTGCCAGTGCAGGTTATGTAGGAGATGACAAGGCGACTGTTGAGACATTGGATTCAGAGGGATGGCTGAAGACCGGTGATCTTTGTTATTTTGACTCAGATGGTTATCTGTTCATTGTAGATAGACTGAAGGAATTGATCAAATACAAAGCTTATCAGGTGATGCATTGTGAAGTGGACAGATATTTTTGAAGATACAATTTGCTATTGCCTATCTTTACATTTCCTTGCTATTTTTCAGGTTCCCCCAGCTGAATTAGAGCACATACTTCATACCAATCCTGAAATTGCTGATGCTGCAGTAGTCCCGTATGTATCTACTGCTTTAATCAATCATTCGTCTCTCTCTGTGTGTGTGTTCGAAATTAAATCAGAAGTTGTTTTCAATTCATTTCAATGCTTTTCTAAATTATAGTTCATGTGGAAGTCATAGGAATATTTTGTATTTTTTGTTATCTTTTGTGTTAAATTGTTATTTAATGCATATTGTTATTTAACATAGTGCATGACTGTCTAATAAGAAGGTTCATTAAATCTACTACTAATATTTTGAGGACCAGGTATCCTGATGAAGATGCAGGGCAGATTCCAATGGCTTTTGTGGTAAGAAAGCCAGGAAGCAACATCACTGCAGCTCAAGTCATGGACTATGTTGCGAAGCAGGTGTGTTCTAAAATGCAAATATGTGGTGAATTATCCATCGATTCTCGCTTTTCTTAACTCTTGTTATTGCTTCTTAGTGAATGTGTGGATTGATAGTGAGTTTGGTGACACCATGATTTTGTTGAAGTTTTAAAATGTAGTTTATCCAAAATTATAGCGGTGCATCGTGATTTTGTCAAACTCATCGACAATCTAAACATGTAGATAGATGAATTCGGTGAAATTTGAAATTGAACCGTCAAATACTATAAGATATGCGAATATAAATAAAAAAGAAGCATGAGCTTCATTTACCCTCCATTACTCACAATTTGTTCAACACTTTGTCTAGACATTGTAACAGTTTATAATTTTACTCTTGTCATGTTTTAATTATGTTAATTATTGTTGCAGGTGACACCGTACAAGAAGATACGACGAGTTTCTTTTATTAACTCTATTCCAAAATCTCCAGCTGGCAAAATTTTAAGAAGAGAGTTAGTTGATATTGCTCTAACTTGTGGTTCATCTAAATTGTGATTAATTAAGATAATGATAGAGTCAGAGTTAAGACCGTGAGTTAGGGGTTCAAACTTTTGAATTTTATTCTTTTTATATTATTATTTAAAATATTGTAAGAACCAACCCTGCTAAAATATGAACCATATTCTATTTTGTACAATTCAATAGAAAATGAGCACGGTAAAAAAGCTTATTTTTGTTAAGAGTCTCACGTCGGATAGGACATGGCATGACAATGTGTTTATAAGTGGGGGCAATCTTCACCTCATAAGCCGGTTTTGTGGGGTTGTGTTAGGTTCAACCACGATTTCTAAGGTGGTATCAGAGCCTCTCCAAGATCCATTGGGCCACCTGCTATCAGGTTTCTGCTACCGGGACACCCACCATTTATGTCCACGAACCAAGCTCAATAGTGTTGGTCGTGAGGGGTATGTTACAATGTGTTTATAAGTAGGGGCAATCCTCACCTCACAAGCCGGTTTTGTGGGGTTGTGTTAGGTCCAACCACGATTTCTAAGAATTTTAATCTTATTTATATCTATATAATTAAGCGCAATAGAAAAAAGGATAAACGAACACACGGGTGACCATCTTTCCGATAATATATATTCATTTGATAAATAATTGTCTATTTGTCTCATTAAAATGATTGCTAAGCTCTTAAAGCTATATATCTACAACAATATAAAATAATTCAATGATGTAATGATTTCCTACTATGTACATTCAACATTACCTCCACATTGTACCAAAGAAAAAACATTACCTCCACATTTTGAGAGGATGATACACCTCATAGAATCTTTTGTCAACTATAATTTATAAATACCATACTAAACATCCTAATACAATTTACGGTAATTCCTATACAGTTACAAGCACAACTCCAATTTACACACACAAAATTGCACATTAACCAATAATTTTAATAAAATTAATTTTTTGTGTCTGTATCTAAACATTTAAATTTGTGATTGTGACCAAACAAACATTTTTTTTTATCATTTAAGCGCATGTTTGATTGTGCGGTGAAGAAAATTGATTTTGATAGAATTGATTTTGTAGAATTGGTTTTGGTTAAAAGTAATTCTCACTAAAATAATCAATGTTTGGACAATTTCATGTAAAAGTAAGTTGAACTATAAATTTGTGTGTGAAAATCAATTCAGGAATCAAAAGTTGCAATTCCTAATTTCAAGTAGAATCAATTATGAATACAAAATCAATTCTACTCAACAACAACCGAACATGTCATAATCAATTATACATCTTTAGAAGAATCAATTTTGGTCATTTAGAACAGCAACCAAACAAAAACTAAATAGTCCTACAATTTATATATTAATTTGCATGACTTTGGCTCAGTGGCCAAGTTTGTGATTTTATGCCTCGCCGTAATTGGGTTTCATTCCTTATAAAGCCATTTTATGTAAATCTTTTTAGTATTTCATCCTTGTAATATGCTACAATAATATAAAATCATATAAAATTTATGTTGAGCCGAACTTTACAGATTGTATGTAACTTTAATCTAAGAGAAGAAAAGTTGGTGCAATAGTTAATAATAAGGTGCAAGAGTTTATTCTGAGGAGATTCACAAAATATAAAAAAATTGGTATAGATTTCAAGAGTTGAGGGGATGCAGTTGCATCCCCTAGATACAATGTGGCTCTGCCACTGGTCAGAGCTGCACTTGATGCGTGCAACATTTTTCATATTGTTATACTCATGTACTAACATGGTTACCCGTGCTTGGTAAGAGCCAGAATTTGATCATACTTAAAATATTAAGTGAGATATGGTATTATTCTCATTTGTATGGTTGTTCTTTATTAATGGATTGATTCACACTAATGTCAGCTCTTCCATAAGGTCCAAAAATAGTATCATAGCTTGATTCGGCTATATGTAGAAGTAGGAGCGGTTTCTGGTGGTAGATCCTAGATGCGGAGGGTCTCATACTTATGGTCTTTGGTGACTAGTGATAATGAAAAATTGCATGTGTTGTGTCAAGTTAGCACAAAATACATGTTTATTGGACATTTAAAATTATGTGGCGTTTTTTTAATTCAAACTAATTTTTTGGTAAAATCTTAAACTCTGTCAACAAACCCATAAAAATGCTGATAAATCACGTTATTCCTTATACTCTCATGAACAAAAGATACAATACTTATTCTTTTTTTTTCCCCTTATATTCTCTCATGTTCAAATTTCTTTTTTCACATTTGATTTTTCTTCTAATTTCCTTTCTCTCTTTTTCATGAATGAATGGAACATAAACATCCCGTATGAAACCACCACCAACCAACCTTTTTTAACATGTTGTGCCTTCGTTTGAAATTATTTGACTATGTAACGTAATCACGGACGCGAAGGATTGCACAATTGATTAAGAGATGTTGATGTGTCAAGTGTGAGTTAAACTCCTATACTAGATAGAAGAATATATCTTGAGCAACTTATAAGTAAAATGACTAATATACCTAATGTCATAAGGTTTCGCGTGAATATGTGATATCAATATCTCTTGTGTGTTTTGTCTTAGTATAATGTTGTAATCAAACTCTATGTAGGATCCCCCTAAAGTCGTAGAGTTAAGATGATCTGTTTGTTAGTGTTTGCATGTCATTTGTTTAATTTTTATCTTATTTGTTGTTATTGGATGTCATTCACTTTCATCTTTTTTTTTATTCAACCTCCATTCTTTCAAACTCTTTCAATTTGGTCTTTGATAAAATATAACAATAAAAAAAAGAAAATGTGTTCAGCTGAGTTGGCAAAATATATGTTTATTATAAATTTTAAAATGATGTGACTTTTTTTTAATTGACTTTAATTTTTTGTTAAAATAATAACCTCAAAATCTCCAAATCCTTCAATAAAATTGCAAAATTATGAATAACTCATTATATTCTCTATACTCTTATGGTCAAAACACACTATTTAATTTTCTTACCGTTTCTTTTATGTTTAAATTCATTTTTCATCATCTTATTTCTTTTTTTGACTTATGTCGTTTATTCTCAATGTACGTAAACCTTAACCCTTTTTTTTTTTTTTCTTTTGTGTG
>Ga0228710_1008087_pt1 | contig 15236 bp, 10 predicted proteins | sample MedpolnodulmetaG_FD_177995 | JGI IMG/M metagenome (GOLD analysis project Ga0228710, IMG submission 177995) | Root nodule microbial communities from Medicago polymorpha collected in Santa Monica, California, United States - pink nodules | ecosystem: Host-associated > Plants > Roots > Nodule...
TTTTTTAAAAAAAAAAAAAAAAAGATACTTCTAGTTATGTAAAAACACAATCAAGTAAAATAAGTTAAAAAACCAGTAAAATTAGTTTTGTATATGTCGCTCTTTCACTGATGCAATTTATTACATAAATTTTTTTAATTGATTAACTTGTTACAAACATTTAATTAGAAGAACCGTGGGAAGTATTCAAACTTAAAGACCAACCTGATTTTTCTTTATGAACCTTACCCACATGAACTTGTCTAATATACATATAATCTCAAATGCTAAATCCAAAAGGATAAATTACTTGCATTACAAGTAATTTTCTAGTACTACCACAAAACTACTAAGTTTAATTCTGGTATTTTTAACAATGTCATTGTTTCCTTTATTATTTGTAGTCATCATGTCCTGTTATATAGAAGAAATAAAACACTACTAATGTAAGGAAACCAATGTTTATCAAGAACACTACTTATGTAACATTTATATATAAATTACATCATTTTTCTTACTTTCGAGGTTAAAATGCTTATTCCAACAACAAAAAACGAAATTCATTTATTAAGAACCTAATATATTCAACCATCTCAAGATTCTAGGAGAAACATCACAAGAAAGAAATGGTAGTCATAGCACAATAAAACTAAGGATATATGTTTTTATGTTTTGATAAAACTTGCATCCAAATTTAAAACACTGTAAAGAAAGTTTGGTTGTCCTTTAAAGTAGGAGTAGGAATTACTAAGAATATATGTTTGTATGTGTTGATAACACTTTTGTCAATGAGGAATTACAAATCAGATATTGCAGACATTATGTTTACTGCATTTTAAAGATGTTCTTTTCTTTGATAATATCTTATGCGACAACACCTCAATGCACCAAAGAATACAACCATAAGGACAATAGTAGTCATATCCATATTTTTGCCTCTAATCTCACGGACAAGTGCATCCCAAAAACCATCATTAGTTGAGGATGACGGAGGAGGTACTACAAAGAGGGATGCCAGAAGACAAGTAATAAGTGATGGTGGAGGACAAGCAACCGGTGGTGGAGGCGATGGTTGTGATGCACATGCCAATGGTAAAAATGAGCATCATTGTGAGCCAGAAAACAAAAGAGTTATCATCAACACCATCATAAGAATATGCATCTTTTTTGAGTAATGTTCATTGCCTCCTCCTGAAAAAACGAATGATATTTTCATTAAAAATTGAATTTTCAACAACTAATTTAGAAAAATGAACGATCAAATAACCAAATAAGTTTATGTCGTTGACAGATCGTATCATATTCAGAATTTTGAAAAAAATTTCCGTATCACCGTATCGTATATGTATCGGGGCTTCATAGTTTAAAATTGATCATTGTCTGTTTGAGAGTTCTCGGTTATAATAAATTTTATTTCTACGATTGATTCTTACAAAAAGCTATTATTATTGATCAACTAATTTTTACATGAATGTATCCAACAAAAATCATTTTGCGTTAAACTAATTATTAATTAAAACAAATTTGGCAAAACTCAAAATTAACTTTTATCATGGTTGAAACCAAAAATATAAAACTATTTTATAATCAGGTTTAGGACTTTCAGAACCATATTAAGAAACAAAAAAGGAGATTGTTTGAGGCTTCATTCGTTTAACGAAATGTTGTTTACCGTAAAAAAAATTAAAGCAAACAACTCTATAATATAATCATAAATAAGATTTCATTGTCATCATACATACGGTGTAAAAAATCACATATGAGAACATGTGAGAAAAAAAATCAGTTTCATAAGAACATATGAAAATATGTAAAAAAAATCAGTCTACTAACATTCTCAATAAACATATCACATATGCATTGATGTAAAAAAACATATGAGAAACTTATAATTCATAAACAAAGAAACACTATAGCAAAAGAATTTGTTGCTCATACATAATTTCAGTTTAATAACCATAACATTGTTCTTCCACGATATTTTTAATCGGATCAAAGTAGAAAACTACTATGAACAAAAAATATATTGTATTTTTTATTTTAGTTTCACAAACATAATTAACCACATTCATAAATGTGTATTGTTTGAATACAAACTAACCGATTATTACTCATGGTTCATGTTTGAAAACTCATAATAAGTTAATAAAAGAGTTATAATCATACAAATACTTAAACTGTAAAATGCCATAGTAGAAAAAGAAAAGTATATTATATTTTTATCTGAAAAATTGAAATATCTAAGAATCTGCTTTTGCTCCAGTAGAAAATACACCTAGTGTTTGTAAACATCCTATTTCCAGAATTCAAAGCCTAATGCTTCAAATTAATTGGCGATTTGTAACCGTCAGATACTTTTAGGTTAAAGAGTTGTTAATTGGCTGAAAGGACTCTTCAATCAAAAGTGATTTTGAAGAGTTGTTAATTGCCAATAGAAGTGATTTTGTCAATAACTACTTGTCATTTCTAAAAATACATAGTAACCAGCGAAGAGTCGGTCTCTAACCATTGTTTACTACATTTATTCTTATTAGTTATCCCAATAGCATTCACCGTCTCATAAAGCTCAGCTTGAAAGGAAGTAATGATATACAAATTGACCACAAAGTTATGTAAGTAACTAGCATATTTATTTGAAATTTTCTGTTCACACATAGTGTTGGGCTGAAACACACCAGTAAAATACCGAAATATCCCTTCGACAGTTAACTGCAACGGAAATTCAATACAAGAAAGTCACATTTAATACTATTTTATTCATTGTGATTTTACTAGGAAACATAATCAACCCTCTTTTAATGTCTTGGATTACATTAAAGAATTAAACAAGAAAGTTATGATTTTCATTTTCTTTTTTAAAAAGAAGCAACAAGAAAGGCACTTTAATTGTGTAATGAAATCAAAATTTGAGTCAAAGAAATAATGCTCATTTTTATTAATCAAGGTTGTATATCTTTGCTGATTTAAATCATTAATTAAAAAAACAATTAAATCTTATACAAATAAAAACATGAACCATATTTGACCATATTAAAAAATTTATTTTAATATTATTTACTAACGTCATAATTGATTTTTTTTTTTTGGCAATAAAATCATAATTGATTTTAATATATATAATAAATATTGAATCGAATTCAATATTTCCTCAAACTTTTTATCAAAGAAATAAAAAATAAAGATGATAACCGAGTCATCCAAATTTTATATCTTGAATGCACAATTATTTTAATGTAGAAAATATCATGTGCACAACAATTTTTTTATTAATTTAAAAGGGAGTAATTATATTTAATAACTTAAGTAAAAATCATGGAAATATTTAGCACCTTGTCTCCATGTAATTAATGATTAACGTATAGATACTATTCAATAGTTGGATGCAACATTACTACACCAATACATGTCCATGTGAATTAGGATAGTATTTAGTAGCAAGTGCATTCCAGTTCCATTGTCTTGATCAGTAGGAATAGGAAAAATAATAAAGGGAATAATTTTCAGCAATTGAATGACATCAATCAGAATTAACTCTCATGATTTCATCCATGTCAACGTGCATATATGGAGGAAATAAATGGATTATTAAGAGAAGTCAAAACCAAGTTACTCTACAAAGATTTTTACGAGAAAGAATGGAAGAAATTTGATAAATCTTAGAGGATCATACATATAAGCTGGAAAACAATATCTCATGAAATAAATTGTTAGCCAAATAATAAGTCAAGACATATTTTTTTTTGAAGAGGCTAAAATGAATTATATTACCACATCAAAAGGTCCTCCCTAGCATAAGGTATGCTAGAGAAAGACACCAGAGTCACAAAACAAATATTTACAATGGAAACAAAAACAGTGAGTAAAGAAAGGCAATAACTATTAGTCTATGCCCAACATAGTGAAAGAGTTAAGCCACCAACTATGATAGTTGAAGGGAAGAGAAGGAAATTTCGCATTCAACCACATGAACGTCAACGACTTAAATTTATCAACCACCTGCACAATTGAGCATTCTTTGCCATTAAACAACCTGTTATTCCTTTCTTTCCATATTTCCCACGTAGTGGCATACCAAAGAACCTGTAAGATAGATCGACGTGCCTTTGTAACACCACCATCAATAGTAAACTGATTGAAATGGTCCCCTACAGAGAATGGAATTACCGTTGACACACCCATCCACTTGTAAATATGATACCAAATCGATCCAAATATGTTACAACGTAAAAATAAATGAGCCAAATTCTCCTTAGAGCCACAGCGAGTAACACACAAACAGGCATCATGATGAATTACTCCACGACAAATAAGGTTGTCCGTTGTTGGTAACCTATCACGGAACAAACGCCAAGCAAACAGAACGACCTTCTGATGAGTCAATAAATTAGTGATTTTAATATATTATTTGAGTCCGTTTTATTTAGATTTGATTTCGTTTTATTTAATATTATTTTCTTTTTAGAATTATTTTACTTCAATTGCAAGTTATTATATTTCAGGAACAAATATCTGATAGATTGAGTCTTGGAGCAAAAGAAAGAGGATTAGGAGCTGATTCGGGATGAAAATACAAAATATGAGACAAAAATATGTCACTCCCTAAGTCAGTAACTTGGCACGGCCGTGCCAACCTTCAGGACACTCTTTTGCCGCTTCTGCTTCATGTAACAATTGGAACGCGAGCAAAATAAGAAATAGGTACAGAAGAAATTGTTGCAGCACCACCTTCATCAGCACCTTTATGTCTACTAACCCACTCCAAACTCCATGGACCTGCTTTCAAAGAACGACCACGTCCTGGTGGACAAGACGTGGTTCTCTTAACACCCTTCTTTTTCACTTCATTCAAAAATATTTTTGCATTACCAATACCACCATGTTCGCCGGCAGGTTCATTAACAATAAATAAGTTGTCAGAATTTGCAATATTAGCCATATTAGGAACTACATTATCAAGAAGTGAAGGAGCTGCCTTATGGAGAACATCGTGCATTTCCTGTGGTTTTGAAATGGCCGAAGTAGAACTATGAGCTGCATTGGAACCGTTGCTGTCCTCTTGATTATTATATAAATTCAATTTGACCTCATGACCCTCCAAATGATTACTGACAACTTTTTGCTGTTGAATCTCATGATTCCATTTGTCGGATAAATTATTTAAAAGCTTTGGACATCACCACCGTCTCCCACATTATCATGAACTGCATCCATGCCTGAGTTAACTCCATCTTGAGAAACATCATCATCAAGTACGTATGCATCCTCACCCAAAGAGAAACCCCACTCTTCAATAATTTTGAAACGATAAAAAGCACCATCCACCACCAACGAAGTATTAAGATTCAATATCTCCAAGGAATTAGTTGACACAAGAATCCGTGCATAGTCAAGTCGCTCTTTTTCCACTGTAACATCTTCAACCCTCAAAAAACGACCACAATCCATAACCACAGTTTAAAGAAATTAACATTCCATGCATGAAGTGGTACACCATATATCTTGACCCACGCTCCCCTTTCACGCACCAAAATGTCCTTATTCCATCTAATTGGATTAGAGAAAAAATTGTTGAAAAATTCTAATGCTTCAGATAACATATCCATAACATCTCCTTCATCAGATACTTGCAAAAGGACCTTATCAGCTCCCAACAGAATAATCAACAAATTATCAAAACCAGCGTCATAAATCCGACGTTGTTAAACCGGTATAGCCTCTCCGTTCAAAACCGATACAACCACACCTTTTGTAGCCCAAGATACGTCGTCAGCTGATGAAAAATATTTTGGAACAAACACCTGGTTACCTCGATCCCCCATACCATTCTTCTTCTCAACATCAACCACCGACACAACCTCTAACACCTTTGACACAACCCCTTTCACCACATTACCTCCATCCTCCCTCACCCTCGCCTTCGAACCACTCACACCCTCATCCATGTTACCGCCCCCCACCTTACTCTTTTCTCCCTCTATTCTTTTTTCTCCCTCTTGAATATTAACACCTCTCTTTATTTTTTCTCCCTCACCATGATCCCGAACAACAGTCCGAGAGTTCCCAAATCTATCAAAACTCGCCACTTTTGCTACAACCTTCCAATCACCAAACCTAACATTATTCAAAGATTTTAAAAGCTTCTCTATATCTTCCACATTAGCATACCTCACAAAACCAAACACTCCCCCATTAACATTGCGTTTCCGGGCTAGATATACATCTTCCATCATGCCACACACCTCAAAACCTTCACGTAAATAACGATAGGAAATGTCCTCTGGCACATTGGTAAAATAAAAAGACACAAATTTTGAAGAAGCAATACCAGATTGTTCAGGAATGTCTTGTGCCCTAGGCCGTGATTTAGAGCGACCAGCAATTGTGTTTCGATTTGCACCATGTCCGCGACCTATACCAGGGTTGTTTGCATCAGTAGAAGCGCGCACATCAGCCTGTCTGTTAACAACAGATGAATCGCAAGCACCCCCTTGATTATTGGCAATAAAATCAGAAGCATCACCATGTTTGTTGCCAGTATGTGTATCGTGAGCATCATCATGAATTTCAGGAAAATCTTGCGCCCTAGGCCGTGATTTAGAGCGCCCAACACCTGTATTGCGAGTTGCACCACATCCGCGAACTGCACCATGGTTGATTGCACTAGTAGAATCGCGCACAACACCCTGTCTGTTATCAGCAGATGAATCACGAGCACCACCATGATTATTGTTATTAAAATCACGAGCAGCACCATGTCTATTGCTATTATGTGTATCACGAGCCTCACCACGAATGTTGGCAGCGCCTGCACCAATTCTTCCTTGCCTAGAAATTGATCGCCCGTTCTGGTTGATACGGCGATCACCAACGTCCCTTGAACTTCCAGATCGCGAATACTGTAATATAGTTCTGCCATCATCGGATATCCGCGGTTCATGATAGTACCTTAAATCCTCCGCATCTCTAAAACGAACCTGTGAACCAAAGCGAACCACTGAATTGTACCGAACCCTAACCCTGGACTGCCGCTGTTCCTCCTCCCATGCTCCTCCATGTCGCTGATCCTCCCGAAGCCTGTCCCGCTGTCCATCCACCTGTTCCACCGCTTTCCCTCTCCTTGATCTCACAACAGTCCAATCTCCCCTACCCCCACCCATATTGTGGCACCCTGCTTGGACCCCGAGCCCCCCATAGTATCTCGCTTCCGGTGATGGTGAATACCAGCGTGGTTGCCCATGGCGGAGCCTAGCGTAACTGCCTCTCTCTCTGGACCACGCTCTCTCTCTTTTTTCTTTCTTTCAAAAAAGGGAATAAGTCAAGAAAATATTAGTGGCTTGCTCAAAAATAAATAAATATTAGTGACATTTACAATGAATAAAAGTTATAATAATAATAATAATAATTATTATTATTATTATTATTTTTATCTTCTTTCAAACGACAAAATTTTTACCACAATTTTCAAAAACAATATTCAAATGATTAATTTTTACATTGATTGAAATGTTTTTTGAGGATTTAAGTGCTCTTTATTTTTTTTGGTTAAGATTTAAATGTCATTCTTATTAAGGTATATATTGTTTGAAATGTACCAAAAAAAATGATTGAAACAATAAAAATCAATAAATATTAATAATGAATTTCCACGACAGTTAACTGTCGAAGTTCCGCGGTAGTTAACTGTCGCCGGTTAACTTCCACGGCAATTAACTGCCGAATCGATATTTCGGTATTTTACTGATGTGTTTCAGCCAAACACTACGTGTGAACATTAAATTTCTCTTTATTTTATACCTAGAAGTCCATCCACAAGCTGCAGGATCGGGACAACCCTTTGCAGGACCATCAATATTAAACGGCCCATTTAAGGATGGGGGGCCACCACAACTCATCCTTGATGCAAGGAGCATTAGATGCAGGAACCTAGACAAAGATAGCTTTTAAAATCTCAAATTCGTGTATGTCAGAATAATAATTCGTCTTTGTATTCTAACTAGAGAAGTGTTAGAACACACTAAATCAATATCAACCTTCCGATTACAATTAATAATGCATGCAATAACCATACTTTTTTTTTGTGGTGTACATGGTTCGAATTTCAGACCTTATATATATTATGCATTATCCTTACCAATTGAGCTAAGTTTACGGGGACACAATAACCATATTTTACATTGCGATGACCAATGTCTATTGCAAATATCAACTATAGTGTGAACATTACTGGTGGCCCCCTGGATATTAAAAGTGGAAGTAATTCAACACCAAAGTTGACCTTCTCACGAAACAATTATTTTAATTTTTTTTTAAAGCAGCTCACGTAACGATTCTTAATCATGTTATGTAGTTTACCTTTGACATCATCCACCCGAGGTGGCTTGAGTTCCATGTCTACCAAAATAGCTGCAATTAAATCCATAAGCAAATAAAACTAAATCCTAAGGATAAACACGAGTGCAAATTTCCCAAGTAAAATAACTAGACAACAAAATATTTTATCAACAGATAAGCAAATCTACAAAGAAATTTATTGTCATCAGGCTTCAAAATACAACTATTCACCGCAAGCTTCTAAGTTATAACTAATCTTTTTAACTCAAAATAACAATGGTTAATTTAAGTCCTGTCATATGCATTAGAGAGTACCTCAAATTTGCTAAAGAAGAATCACAGACCGTAACAATCTTCAAGCATAAGTCAAGTTCATTTAAGTTCTTGGTTACTTGGCAAGCCTTGAAAACTAGCTAGGTATGTATTGTGTTAAGCGTGAGGTGAGTTAGAAGTTTCACATTATTTGAAAAAGTAGAGGCTAAATAATATATAAGTGAGAGGACTGATGACAAATTTGGCAAGTGCATAAAACCATTCAAAATAATAAAGTAGTAAGTTATCGTTTCTACATGAATTGTTGTTTAAACAGGCCAATTGGCTAGACTTATTAATCAAAGCAGTAATTTGGGGATTTTGCAAGTTTGATTTTATTGCGCTTGACACTTGGTTTGATCAAAGAAATAGTAAAAGGGGGTTGTTTCAGATTATTGGCGTCGATGCAAGTATATTTATCAGTTTTGAAATAAGGATTATATCAAAGTGGTTAGTTCGTGGGATACAATCCCTCCAGATGTCATGTTGCTCCTTATCACCCTAAGGGTCATATGTGTAATACGGTAAAGGGTTGTCACTCCTCTAGGTTTCGTACACCTTGTAATAGTTATTGAAATGGGGACTTCAACTCTCATAGGTAATTGAAACGAGACAAATGTTAAAATTCTTAAATTGTCATCTATAGGAACCACTCCGCACACGAATCTTAGAATTTAACCACATACCCTAATTATCTCTAAATGATTAAAAATGTTAGAATAAATTGAAGTTCAATTGCAACGATTCTGATTCACGTAAGTCATAATCTTTCAACTTTATTATATGTTCAAACATGTGGGCTAGGTATATCACACTCCCTAGTACATGAAGGCATTAAACATGAAGCATATGAAAATTAAATATAACTCAAATGGTAACTGAATAAAAGAATTGTATTAATAAATTTCAACAAATAAATAGAGGTTCGTTTTAGAACCCTGATCAAAAGGTGTTAGTTAATTTTTTTCTTTTTATCAAAGCAATGAAAATAAATTGCAAACCAGGAATAAGGTCTGACCCTAATTACACAAAAGAAAAAAAAGGAAGCCTAAGACTATCCTATAGCAACAAAATAAGAAAAAACATAGAGGAGCATGCCATGATAAGCAAAGGGTTGCAAACATACCCCTAAAGAAATCTAATCAGCTATAGCAACAGTTAAGCAAAATCAATTTAAGTGAAACTGTTCAAGTATCAAACCTTCCTAAACCTTTAAATTCCCATAAGAAAAATCATGTTGCAGGAGTGGTAGATTTACCCTTCTTAGAACGGGTACCGATGCCCTCAGAAGGTGCAACATGCTTATACTTCTGCGTCTTCTGTTTTGTATGTTTAGGAGCTGAGATATAACTGCTCCTGCTAAATGTTTATTTATTCATGGTAACAAAAGACATATTAAAAAAGAAATAAAACATACTCAAGAACAAAAGTTGTGGAGGTGTGAGACTCCTATTTGATGCTCCAAAAGCTTGTCTTCTTCTCGAACCACCAAGTTCCAAATGAATATTCATGTGTGGAATGAGCTCTATTTATAGGCATATGCCATGCTGGGGTTGGGACATATTTCATGGTATATTAGAAAGTTGTGGGTCTAAATAACCATAGCAAAATGGATTTTGGCCGTATGATATCCCTGTATGGGTTAATAAGACTCTACAACATTTCAAGGGTAGGCCTAATTGAGGGTTGGTGACAGACGAACGTGAACAAAGGGAAGTAATGTATGTGTCGCATCATCTCATATTCATGTGACTCTTGCTCTTTTCAATTTCTTTTTAATTATTTTCTAAATGTACATATTATTGGTCCTATTTAAATGAATCACTAAAATAACAAGAATCCATTAATATGTACTTTAATGTGTTCATCATTTTAAAAATAAAAAAATTAAAAAGAGCAAAAAATCACATGAATTTGAGATGATGGAGAGAGAGAGAGTGTCCTTGTATTGTTACAAGTACCTATTTTTTTCCCTCCAAATGTGTGTACTTAACAAGTTGATGTCCTTGTTAAGTAAATGATTCTCCATTAAAGATGTTCTAATTACCAACTATGTTATTGGCGGTATTCTAAATGTTTGTAAAGCTTCCCTCAAGTTCGAAACTTATGCTAGTTTCTAAATTCATAACTATATTTCATCTTATATTGAATATACTATTATTAATAAAATGAGTTGATTGTGCTTCCATAAAAAAATAATCTAAGCCTCCATCTTAGTATAAAAATTTAACAAGAGTGACATGAGAACCGTTAGGATCATTTTATTTCTAACACTCGTTGACACTCATTTTATTGGATGAAACCCATGAATCTCACAATTTTATATGTGACTCATTTTTAAAGTATGAGATCCACATAAATTTCATCAAATAAAAGAGTTTGTTAGAAAGATAGTGTCAATAAAACTTTTCAGAGTGACATATATAATAAGAGAGGCATACACCGGTAATGGAGATTATCTAATCATCATACACCAATAACTTCTAATATGACCAAAATCCTACTAGAGCAATCGACGCAAGAAATATGTCGATCATGTCAAAATTAACTAAGTGATTGAACTCAAATGGTTAATGAGCCCCTTAAAACGAATCGTTCGAAAGAACCCGAATTCAATTTTTAGTGGAAACAATTTTTAATCAGACTTTTGTTATTCTCCGATGAAACTTCAGATTACTAAGGTGTCTTCCCTTAAAAATTAGAGTTTAGACTAGAGAAGCTTAGTCTGCATAACGAACAGTTTTGAAAGAAACGTTAGAAAAATTGTCTTAATGTTTATCCTAAAAAATTTATGCATTACGATGATTCTAGTGGTTTCACTTTTTCAAAGTATGAAATAAATATATGATTACAACTAGTCTTTATATAATACATACACAAATATTTTTATTCTTTTTTTAGCAATACATACACAATTTTATAGTTACAACTTGTGTCTTTTCTAATTGTTGTAACTTCTGTCCAAAAAATAGGTCGACACACGTGTCTAAACAATATCTCAATAAACACTTGTAACTTTTGTCCAAAAGATACTAGCAACTCTATCTGTCAAAAAATAATAATACTCACAAATGATTTGCCGATTAGAAGAACAAGTTGGCTGTAGATAAGATATGTCATGGAACATTTAACTATTCCTAAAAGGTGGATAATGTACATCTTTATGTCATTGTTATAAATGAAAAAATATTTTTTTAAATTTATTAAATAATTAATGTATTTGATCAATATTATAAAATAAATACATTAGTTATCAGTTAAATCTAAAATATGAATTTTTTCCATAACAATAATAATGGAAGAGGGTGTAATTGCCACCTTATTTAAATATATCTTGGCAACCATTTGCCTATGTTAAAAGCCACCTCCTAATATTAAAATGTAGAGAGACTTAAATAATATAGTGGAAACGCAGCCAAACTGGACTCTTTCTTCTCCTACGCTTTTATTCTTCTCCCAAACAAAAGTTTAAAATTGAGTTGACTCTCAATGACCCACAATAGTTAGAAAGTGTTGGATCATGAGTCGTTGTATGTCATATCCTTAACCTAAAATCTTAAAGATATTTATTTCTTTCTTAGATATCTCAATTACAATATATACAACCTCCGCTTTCGCAAATAATATAAAACTTTTAATTAACATTTGTTACGCAATAGTAATTTCCACTTAAGTACGAGTCTATCAATTCATTATAATCCACCCTAAAACAAAAGTTTTTTTTTTATCCAAAAAGATACATTCTAACTCCTTGTCAGAAAGACTTTTGACACAAAAAGTCTATCCAACCTTTTTTGAATCAGCCTGGGTGTCATTCACATCAATTCAAGAGCAACACACAAATGAGTTTGATACCACATTATTAACCCAAAACCGAAAGCCATTGAATTTATGGATTCTCTCATTTATAAAATACTCAATCTCCACTTTTCCAAGCACCATAAAACTTCTAATTTACATTTATTACGCAACCTAGATTTCAAATCTTAAACAGCAAGTTTTTATGGAACCATTTAACTCGTAACATTGGTTCATTGCTCTTATATATACACACACGGTCACACACAGACAAACACACAATCTTTGGTTACAAACCATTTCAAAATCATTTCAAAAATGGGAAATCCGCCATACAAAGCCGTGAATCTAGGAAACTGGCTTTTGGCTGAGGGGTGGATGAAACCTTCTCTCTTTGAAGGAATTGTCAACAAAGATCTCTTGGTATCACTCCCTCAATTTTATTTAGAGCATTAAAGCAATTTTATTTATAACTTGCTAATATTAAGAAGTTCAAATTTCCACAAACAAAAAAAAAATCATTGCGTATGTTTTGATTTAGGATGGAACTCAAGTACAATTCAAGTCAACAAAGTTTCAGAAATATCTTTGTGCTGAAGATGGGGGAGGAACTGCTATTGTAGCCAACCGTAGTTCACCTTCTGGTTGGGAAACATTCAAAGTAAGTAATGTGTAACAAAAGAAATATTTTCTCCCGTTCTATTTATAAAAGACATTTAGGTCAACAAAAATTTATGTATCTGGTCCAATTTTTTTAACCAGATACATTAACTTTTGTTGATTTAAATTTCTTTTATAAATAGGACCGATGAAGTATTTTTACATTTAACCTCCCTTTGTAAGTTCTAATTATTTGCTCATTAATTTGCAGCTTTGGAGGGTCAATGACTCATCCTTCAATTTTAGGGTGTTCAACAAAAAATTTGTGGGGTTAAATACTATAGGAGGAGGTAACACAATTGTATCCTTTTCAGATTCACCTAGCAACAAAGAAACATTTCAGATTATAAGGAACAATGATGATCCCCTCAAAATTCGAATCAAAGCATCAAATGGTCTATTTTTGCAGGTACTCCTTATTCCATCCTCTAGCTAATCAATTTGGATTTTTTTAATCAAGTTATGTACTCGGAATAAGAACACAACTTTTGAAGATATGAACAAAAATTATTTAAGTTTGATCATTTTCCTATATCGGTTATTATGTTTTTTGCCACCTAAATTGGTTCTTTATGTTACATTATATTTGCACCGTTTGTCTATTTCCCACCTTCAACAACGGTTAGTGCAATTGGAAACATCGGGTCATTAAATAAAAATGATCAAACTTAAAGGAGATTATGAATAATTTTGCCATTTTTAATAGTGAAAGCTTGTTATTTAAGTTATTAATAATTACCTAGAAGTATGAATCCTCTAACCATATATTTATGAAGGCTCAATCAGAGACATTAGTGACAGCAAATTATCAAGGCACAAATTGGGATGACAATGATCCATCGGTTTTTCATATGACAATTGTAAACACATTACAAGGAGAGTACCAACTTACTAATGGTTATGGTCCAGATAGAGCCCCTCAAGTGTTAAGGGTGAGAATTCCTATAAACTTTTCATGAGGAACTATGACTTGTTGAAAATCTTTGTTGGATTTCCATATCATGTTAATTTTGAGCTTTGTTTTCTTTGCAGGACCATTGGAATTCATACATAACTGAAGATGATTTCAGATTTATGTCACAAAATGGATTAGATGCAGTGAGGATACCTGTTGGATGGTGGATAGCCTATGATCCAAATCCACCTAAGCCTTTTGTTGGAGGATCTTTGGCAGCACTAGACAATGCTTTCACATGGGCACAGTAAGTCTTGAGAGATATTTTAATTAAGATTTAGATGTATTTTGGTCTCATATTTTTATTGATTCAAGATTTTGAAGTTCCATTGCAACATCTAAAATTATAGTCCCAAATTTTTTAAAATTTCATAATTTGTCACCATCATTGAATTTGAGGTTTAGTTTTATGTGTCAAGTTGACCAATGAGTTGGAAAGTCATAGAGTGATGTGGTAATGCACATGTAGATTAAACATTATTCTTTTATTTTTTATATTATTAAAGAATTACTTAAAAATAAAATAAAGAAAATGCAAACTTTACTAAATTAAATTTCCCAAAAAAATAAACATTATGATATCACTTGTAACTGGCCACCTCATTTTTAACTTAATGCATCATAAAAAAAACTCCAAATTCAACGGTGGGGAACGTTTTGAAACTTTAAAAATTGGAGGACTAATATTTCAAATTTAAAAATGTCGGAACTAAAATCGTAAATCAATCAAAGTAAAGAGACCAAAAGTTTATTTAAACTTTTAATTAAATTGTAACATATAACAAGGGGTCCCCCTAATATGGACCTCATATAAAAAGGTCCAAACATACACCTCCCAAATGTAACAGGCTATAGCCAGTGTCTATTGTTCTTTTTAATTTTTTTTTTACTGTGCTCTCTTTCCTCAGTGTTCTTGTTTTCTTCTTCTCCAGGCGTAGATGTTCTCGTCGATGTCTTTTGACCTTAGTTAGCTTTACCATTTACAATTAATTAATATACAATATTTGCATATTATCTTGTATTTTAACTACTAATACTGGTTCGTTGATTTCGGATAGAAACTTTGCATATCAGATTTGGTAGAAATTCACAAAAGTTGTTAAAAAAAAACCTCATAAAAAGAGATTTAGGACCTTTGATTCTAAAATCAAACGTGCTATCAACCATGTGCAAAGAATGTACAAACTCAATTAAATGCCCA
>Ga0228710_1008088_pt1 | contig 15235 bp, 12 predicted proteins | sample MedpolnodulmetaG_FD_177995 | JGI IMG/M metagenome (GOLD analysis project Ga0228710, IMG submission 177995) | Root nodule microbial communities from Medicago polymorpha collected in Santa Monica, California, United States - pink nodules | ecosystem: Host-associated > Plants > Roots > Nodule...
AAAACAAAATCAATAAAGAAATGCCTTATTATTTATATATTCACAATATATATTTATATCAATATCATGATACAAAGCCAAACCCAATCAATATAGATTGGCTATTAGGGCTTACTCCAACAGTTTCTTCATAGGTATGTGTTCATGCTCTTGGAGAAATTGTTCTCTTCTGTATCCCTCTATGTTCTTTGTATTTGACCTTAATTTGTTTTAGCCAAAAATTTGTCAAAGGGGGAGATTGTTGGGTATTTGAGTATTGGCTTCATTGTTGCTAAAACAAATACTCATGTACGATGTTGGATACGATGTTCCAACATCTTGGCACAGTTTAGTGTGCCCTGTTTATGTGGCTTGGTTTACGCAATCTTTATCTTATTAAGGAAACCACACCCTATTTCTTGTTCACCAAGCAACACGTTTTTGTGCAGAATCAGCTGGAAGATTTGTTTCTAAAATATAACAATATTTTAGGATTCCTTAGTGGTGTGTTTGGCGGTTCCTAAAGATGTTCCTTCTTTTTAGGAGTTACCATATTTGTGAAATATATTTTCAAAAGAGATTTTGGAAAATATATTTCTAAAGAATATTTGTTTCAATATATTTCTGAAAAGAGTATTTGATACAAATATATGTTTAGCCTATGACGAAAAATTTCATGCTTTGAATGGCTATATAAGGAAGACTCGTACCCTAGTTTTATTCACCAATTCAACGTTATTGAATTGAGTCTTTAGGGTTTCGACTTGTGCTTTATTTGTGAGCCTCTCTTTGTATCACCTTGATGCATTGAGTTGGACCTTTAGTTGAGTTGTAATGGATCAAAACCAAAGATTGTTAAAAGAATAATGTTTAGGGTTTTGAGTCATCTTCCCTTTGTGTGTTCTACTCTTGTATCGGTTGATGTAAGTTTAGTTCTGTTTATTTGTGAGCCTTTCTTGTATCATCTTGATACTTGTTAAGGACAGTGTGTTGAGTTGTAAACTCGTTGTGTGCTACACCAAAGCTTGTAAGCAAGGTGTTAGTTGTTGTGTTTTAGGTCTGATAGGTCATAGGGGTTGTGACTGACCATAGGATAGTGAGATGGGATCTCAGATCTAGGAGTTCGTAGGTTGAAGTCTAGACGGGTAGGTCCTAGGTCATAAAGTGTAAACAAGGAGTTTGCTGAGAGCTTTTGAATAAGGACTACACTAGTGGATTTCCTTCCTAGCTTGGTACCCCCAGAGTAGGTGTGTTTGTCACCGAAGTGGGTCAACAAACTCACTTTGTTCTTTACCTTCTTGTTATTTATTTTCTTGCTTGTTATTTGTTTACTGCATGATGTTGGAACATTAAACGGAACATCTGATTTCTGTGCATCTAAAATTGAAACATCACATAGAACAGCTTCTAACTAACGCGCTAGAATTTCAACATTCATATATTTGCCATGATCTGTCTGTTTTCTGCTAGCTCGATGTTAAAACTTCTTACTCGACATACTGTTCATATCTGATGTTGAAACATCGTATAAAACATTTGAAAGTTAGCCTGCCAGAATTTCAATTTTCTAGTTTGTTCGAATACCCTTTTGAGATGACCGACATGATCGATCTCTATTTTGGATATGATGATCATGTCATCCATGTACACCTCAAGAATATCGCCTAGAAGCTCTTTGTTGTAAACCTTGTTCATCACGCGTTGATAAGTGGCGCCTGCGTTTCTTAATCCGAAGGGCATTACCCGATAGTAATAGTTCCCTGATTCGGTCATGAAAGCAGTTTTTTCTTCGTCGTCCTTAGCCATGGGTATCTGGTTGTACCCAGAGGAGGCGTCCATGAACGATATGAGTTTATAGCCAGATGAGTTATCTGTTGGAACAAAATACGTTTAACAAACATTACCCTTAGAGTGGGGAGATTGTTAGAACGAAAAATGTTTAACATATGTTACCCTTAGAGTTTTGATGATAACAAGGTATTAAAAATTGTCAATTGGATATGCTAATATTTGTTCAAGTGTACATGACCATAGACAAATGTTTATATCTTTATAACGTTTTGGAAGAACAAAAGAGAGCAAAAGAATCAACAAAAAGGAAGCTTGAAGCGTCTGAAGAAAAGTGCTCCTAAGGTACAAGCTCAAAGCACAAGGAACAAGAAGTGAAGAGTAAACCTTCTAGTACTAACCCCAAAGGACCCATAAAGCAATGGGTACCTAAATCTAAAATTGTCAATGCTACAAATATGCCTAAGGGCAAAAGAAAAGCACAAGTCATGGTACCTGGACAGTGGATGCTCAACACACATGACATGAGAGTAATCTATGTTCCTCACCCTCGCAATGAAGGAAGGAGGAAATTTGAAGTTTGGAGGCAACCAATTTGGCAAGATCATTGGTACAAGAACTATTATCCAGAAGTTGTTCCCACTCCAGAAGCTCAAGAGGAAGTTGCTTCTGATGTAGCACAAGATGGCTCCCAGCAAGCTGATCAATCTAAGAACACATTCAAGTACAAGTCTTCACTTCCCGAGGATCAAATCATTGGAAACAAAGAAATTCCTAGAAGAACAAGATCATATTTCAGACCAGAATAGTCTATGATATGACTGTTATCAGTGATTGAACCTACTACAGTTGATGAAGCACTTTCAGATGATGGATGGATATTAGTTATGGAAGAAGAGCTCAATCAATTTCAACGAAATGATGTGTGGGATCTGGTACCCAAACCTCTACAGAAGAACATTATTGGAACAAAATGAGTATTCAGAAATAAGCTGAATGAACAGGGTGAAGTAACTAGAAACAAAGCCAGACTTGTTGTTCAAGGCTACAGTCAACAAGAAGGCATTGATTACACTGAAACTTTTGCTCCAGTTGCATTTGCAAGATTGGAAGCAATTAGGTTACTTCTATCCTATGCAATCAATCATGGCATAATATTATATCAAATGGATGTCAAGAGTGAATTTCTTAATGGAGTCATAGAAGAAGAAGTGTTTGTTAAGAAACCTCCTGGTTTTGAGGATCTTAAGCATCCTAACCATGTCTTTAAAGTTAAGAAATCACTATATGGCTTGAAACAAGCTCCCAGAGCTTGGTATGATAGACTAAGTAATTTCCTGATTAAAAATGATTTTAAAAGAGGTCAGGTTGACACAACACTCTTCAGAAGGACTTTTGAGAAAGATATTCTTGTTGTGCAAATATATGTTAATGATATAATATTTGGTTCTACTAATGCATCTCTTTGCATGGAACTCTCTAATTTAATGCAGGATGAATTTGAAATGAGCATGATGGGAGAATTGAAGTTCTTGATGATATGTGCTCCTGAGGTTTAACAAAATACGTTTAACAAACATTACCCTTAGAGTGGGGAGATTGTTAGAACGAAAAATGTTTAAGATATGTTACCCTTAGAGTTTTGATGATAACAAGGTATTAAAAATTGTCAATTGAATATGCTAATATTTGTTCAAGTGTACATGACCATAGACAAATGTTTATATCTTTATAAGGTCCTGGAAGAACAAAAGAGAGCAAAAGAATCAACAAAAAGGAAGCTTGAAGCGTCTGAAGAAAAGTGCTCCTGAAGTGATGACGTCATCAGAAGCAAGTTCATCGGAAGCGCATCATCAAAAGCAAGATCACCAGAAGCTGAAGTTCATCAGGAGATGAAAAATCTTAGAGATTCAAAGAGCTGGGAATATGGTTTGATCACGTCTAGGCATTGCAAAAGACTGAAATAGTATAACAATGGCCCTTGAGATGAAATTTGAAAGCATTAGATGCTTGTTCTATCAAGAGCACTGACAAAGAACAATTGTACGAATTGTACAACCACTACCTCCACTACTATGTTCGTAACTCGGCAACAAGACAAGGATAACAACAGTGCCTGCAGAAATGTTCCTTCATACAAGGAATGCATTTGAAATTGATCCTTCATAGGACAATAACCATATTAGGCAAAAGATCATTGGTGCTTATCAACAAGCATCAAACGACTCTTTTTTTGTGTGCTGGCAATTCTCCAACGTATCTTTCACACCACTATATAAAGGAGTGAAGACCTGCTATTTGGAAGAAGAACACAACAGACTTAAGCAATACACACGCATACAAAAGCTAGACTCTCACAACAATTCAAAGTTCATACTCTGTTATTGTTTGCATTTAAAAGTCACTTAGAATTTCTTAGCATAGTCCATATTTTAGAAATTCTATAGTCTCAAGAGTCTTAAGAGTCTGTAATTGATTTGTATCGTGAACACCACTGATTGTATATCAAGTGTTCAAACTCAAACAATTTTTTGTGTAAATCTGTTTGATTGTAAGTCTCTTGCTTGTGTGCTTGAGCATAGGAAATCTCTTGCTTGTGTGCTTGAGTAATTTGTAGTCTCATACTAGTTGTAGTATTGAGCAATTTTAATTTGAGATTACATTTTAGTGAACTCTCCTTGGAAGTGCAAGGGGGACATGACTGCTTCCGGTTTGTGGAAGGAACCTGTATAATTGCTTTGTGTCTTTCTTCTCTCCCTCTCTCTGTTTTTATCCGCTGCATTTTAGATTCTGATTATCACTTTAGAAGCTGAAATCTATCTGCTTCTGAACAGTGACTTCAGTAGGAGAAAACGAAGAAAAAGAAAACACAATTCAACCCCCCCTTCTTGTGTTTTTCTCACCTTCATTATCAACTAGTTTATCTATGTTAGAAAGAGGATATGCATCTTTTGGGCAAGCCCTATTGAGATCGGTATAATCAACACACATACACCATTTTCCATTAGATTTTTTGACAAGTACAAAGTTTGAGAGCCAAGTTGTATACTTGGCCTCAACAATGAAATTTGCCTCTAGGAGGTCTTTAACAGCTTTTTCGGCAGCCTCTGCTTTTTCTATAGACTGCTTCCTACATCGCTAGCACTAGAACTAGCAGTAAGTTGATGACAGGCGAAGCTAAGGTCGATGCTAGGCATGTCGGCTGCGCTCCAAGCGAAGAGATCAACATTCTCCCTGAGGCAGGCTATGAGTTGAGCACGAACGAGCTCTGGGATTCCCTTGCCAAGTTTGAAACACTTTGTTGGGTCGTCCCCAAAAGGAATCTGCTCAAAGTCTCCATCAGGAATTAGGCGAAGGGTTTCCACGTTGAGTTGGTCATTCTTTTCCTTCTTTAGCTCTTTCCGCTCTGACTTGGTGAAGCGCGGATCGAGCTCGATCAAGTTAGACTCCAAAGTACTCGCAAAAGTTTTCCCCTCGTCCATAGAGGACTGCTCGGAGAGAGAAATCGAGTTCTAGACCTTGTTTGCCTGCAGGAAGCATCTTCGGGCAACCTCGATGTTGTCGTGCAGGGTTGTTATTGTTTCGTCGTCTGCATGATACTTTAGTTTCAAGTGGGCAATTGAGCACGTGGCCCTAAGCTGCGCCAGTCCAGTCCTCCCAATGATGCAGTTATAGAGGGAGGTGCAGTCGATCACCATAAATGATATCTTTATTGTCTTTGGCTCGTCTCGTTCCTCAAAGGTTACGAGAAGTTCCACGTAACCCCACAGTTTGGTGGAAGAGTCGTTGAAACCATATAGCTCGGTTCTAACGTAAGGGGAAAGGTTGCTCTCCGTTAGCTGGAGAGTCTTGAACATCCCGATATACATTATGTGACAAGAGGTCCATGTGTCTATCAGGACTCTTCTAACATCGAAGTTTGCATCCCGACTTGCACAAGCAGTGGGATGGCTGAGTTTGGTGCTCCTCTGGGCAACTCATGGTCGTAGAAGGCCAATGGTGGTCGCCCCCAGATTTTTGTCCGCGGTGGACCAAATTGTTGACGCTTAACAACTCCTTGAACTTCCTTTTCATGCTTCCTACAGAGAGGGTAGATGTTCCACCGATGATGACGATAGCAGTGGGGGTGTGATCCCATGAACACGTATATGGAGTTACATCCATGTGTTCAGGGAACTCTTCGAGCTGCTCGCCCGACATGGTGACGGTCGGATTCTTCTCCTTTCTGTCGGTTATGAGTTCTACAACTTCTCTTTTTGGCTCTGGGTTCTTAGTGAACTGCTTGAGCCGTCCTCGTTGTATGAGCATTTCAATTGCATCCTTCAGATGGATGCAGTCGTCGGTCGTGTGGTCATGACATTTGTGGAATCGACAATACTTCGTCTTGTCGACTCCCTTCTTCTCCTGTGAAGGAGCCTTATGGGGCTTGACCCCGGCTTCCCATGTGTCTATGGAGTTTCTCGTTAAGTTCTTGAACCATGTTATAGCCCCTCGTCGTAGTGTGGTGACAAAGAGCTTGCACTTGACTGCTCCTCGTACCACTCGGTACGTGAGGACAACCTTTATGTTCTCAATGTGCTCGTCAGGGTCTGTAGACCCGTCGCAAGAGTCCATCTGAGGTGGCTTTTCCAATCCGCGAGGGATTGAGGTTTCTCGGATGCGTCGAGTGACAGAACCGTATGTGTAACGTCCTCCTCGGGCATCGCGTTCGTCTTCAGAACTTGACGAGGAGGAGGAGGACCAAGAGCGTCTGCTTCACCTTGGGGAGGATCTTCGCGGAGGAGACCAACTTGGTGGAGAACACTTTGGGGAGCTTCTCCTTGGTGACCGTCGTCTGTGGCTAGGAGATCTTACGCTGTCTAAGCATCTTAGGGACCTAGATCTAGAACGGCGGGGGCTCCTTCCTCTTATGTTAGGGTGTTGGGAAGGAGTGTCACAGATCTTTATCAGCTGCCTTTTTGATTGCTCAAGTTCGGCAATCCGCTTACTTTGCTCCCCAGGCAACGTTATTTGATGTTTGATCGTGCGGAGCAGAAGATTGATCTGCGTATCCGTGGTACTGTCGACCATCTCTTCAGGTCGCGGAGGGCTGAAGATTGGTCATTCCTGCAGCAGGATCTCTGCTAGAACACTTGTTGGAGTGGTTCCTCTTCGAGGGCTCGGGGCAGGTGATGGATAAGTTGTTCGTCCGTCCTGGTTTGGACGTTGGAAGATGCTCTGAATGTGTGGCGTAGCACCGTTGGCAGCCATGGTTTTGTATGGAAAAGCTTTGGTTTTTTGTATGTAAAAAACGGGGAGAGCTTGTAATTTCCCACAGACGGCGCCACTGATCGTACCTGACCAGAAGGTGGCTGCCGGTGCTAGGTTGAATGAGGTGGTTCACGGTGGTGATTTGTACTTCCGGTGAGCGTAGGACCGGATGGGGGGTGTGTACCTGCAGACACTCTGACGCTTAAGTCAGTAGAGTTCAGAATGGGGGTTTGAGAGTGAAAGAGATTCTACCTTGGAGGTTGCGAGGAGCCTCTTATTTACAGAGGTGGGTGAATGCAGAGCCGTTGTGAGGCACACATGTGACTGGTAGTTACGAAATCGTAAGAAGTGTAACAACCGGTGAGATATTCGTGGGAACGTGGAAAAAGAGACGTTATTGTTCGTTTGAACATGTCTCGTTTGTTCCAAGCACCCCCCTCGCGAGGAAGGGGTGTGTTGCGAGTAATTTCGCCAAATACAACATTTAGGCTTGGTTTACTATTTGGCATAAGCAGTTAAGCCCAAGTCTTTGACCGGTGCAGAACAGTTAAATTCATTATTAGGGCACCTGTTGGGATTTGTCATATATTTTTTTATAATTTGTATGAAATTATTTAGTATGAAAATTTTGGTCGACCGAGTACTTAATTATAAGGGGAAATTATAAAGACTTCCCCTGAAGTTTATCAAAATGCAACTAACACCTCTATTTTTATAAACATCAGCAGCCTCCCCTGCCGTAAAATCTACTAAACTGTCATTACATATTCTTTAATATCGTTTTTAAACTTATAGGATAATTTTCAGAGAAACTGCACGAAACTTGTTATGTTTCTTGCGTTCACCAATTCTCGTAATTCTTCCTTTCTCTTTTGTCTTGTTATCTCTATATTGATGTGTGGTTTCTATTGATTCACCCTTTACTGATATTTTATTCAGTCACTATTTCATCTTTCCTCACAATCTTATGGTTTGGGCGTAATTGTTTCGGTAGTTTATGGTTAGGCCACTTCTTCTACTATGATCGTGTCACTTCTTCACAAAAAGGTTTTCTATAATTATGCAAAACATTAGTTTTCTCACATTACAATTAGATAAATAAATTAGATCTTATTCTTAGATAATTATCACCCTTTTTTTTTGAAAGAAGATAATTATCACTTTTTTGAAAGTTAAAATTTTGATCCGAATTACTTCTTATGACAAATCAGAGTTTATTCCTTTATCTCATATTATGTTAAAGAATAAAGCTCATAAATGTAGAACAATGGCTTTACTCAAATTCATGTGTTATGATGTTGGAAACGAGGTATGTGACATTTTAACAGACGACTAACAGTGTTAGATTGGAGGCGTGGTGTTTGTCACCCAAAATATAAAGTAGGGGAGGTTTGTGTTATGTTAAAAATTAGAAGGGATATGAGTGACATTTTAGCAAACTTTAAGGGAGGTATTTATAATTTTCCCTAATTATAATGAGACGTTGCTAGGGAAAACATAATGATGGTTGCATACGTCATTAGTGATGTAATGATTGAGAGCAAACAAAATAACAACGACTATTTCAACAGACTTCCAAACTGCCAAACTTTGTTCCAGATGTTAACACATGATCACATCACCACCACTATAATTTTAAATTTTGACCATTTATTTTGTTTTATATCAACAAAAGCCATCAAAATTGTTGAAGTTTAATTATTCGTCTTTTATTAATTCACATGGATTCAAATTTGCATGAGATTATTAAGAAAGTCTTTGATAAATTAATCATGCTATATTTTTATACTAATTATAATTAATTCATACTCAAATATCGCATCAATCTCAAGTCGATTGTAAATTTGTAATGTTAGAAACGGACAAGTAAGTTGACTTGGTTGACCTCGATTTCCATGGCCAGTTCAAGTTGCCCTCCAAAAAGTCTCCTCCTCCAAAATACATTATATTCCCTCCGTCCATTATTATGTGACCTAATTGACTCTGTCACGTGTGTCAATACACAATTTTAATCTTAAATATCTTTAATAATTTATTAGAAAAAATTATGAAAATTAGATAATTTGAAAATGTTCATCGAGAGGAAACCAACAACATCTTATATGCTATATTTTATTTTTATATATTAATACAAAAATAGAGTCAAAACATGTAATATGAACGGTACACATTTTCACATTAAGTCATTTAAAATGGGACGAAGGGAGTACACAATTTTTTTTCCTTCATAATATTGATGAAATATATCAATGGTTTATTTAACTTAATTTTAATTCATAAAATAATATAATTGCAATTTGAACAATTATTCGATCATAGATGGTGAGTACATGAACGTTTGAGTGCGAAAAATGAGAGTGTTATGGTTAATGCAACATGTATCGAGTGAGGCTTGCACCCGGGGGCGGATCTATTCAAGGCTATGTGGGGCTAAAGCCCCACTTGTCACTTTCCTATTTTTTTTTATATATATTATTAAAAAGGGTAATAGGCATTTTGGTTTCCAATGTGTAATAAATAGTCATAATAGTCTTTTAATATATTAAAATTATAAAATAATCTTTGATTTTGTACTTTGTTAGTCCCTGAAGTGATAATAAGTAAGTATATTGAATGACTAATATGACAATACTACCTCTGGTCCTATTTATAAGAAAAAGTTGACTTTTTAGATTCATTGCGTAATTAATGTACTTGGTATAGAATATAGACCAAATACATTATTTATGCAATGAATCAAAAAAGTTAAATGTTTCTTATAAATCGGACCGAATGGAGTATTAATGAAGTATTTTAATCTTAAGAACTATTTTGACTAATGAAATGTACAATTGAGAGGCAATTTAAAATTTTGATACATTGAGAGACTATTTTAGCCTCACATATATCAAATGTCTAGATCCACCCGTGCTTGCGCCGCCGGTAAAAAAACATATAAGGTGCTCAGGTTCATCTATCTCAACCATGCACTTGAATAATAGATTGAGTAGATATTATGTAACAAATTTAGGGATGAAAATTCAACACATAGCTATTATATATTTTTATAAACAATACCCTCATAAAAAAAAGAAGTTAAAAACCCACATTATGATTGATGTGAGTATGAGAACATGTATATGGGTAGTATGCCAGTCGCAGGGTGCACGACTGTGACCTATTCTATAAGTGTGTATTATGCATTAGTTTTCAGAGAAAAAAATGCAAATATTTGGGAACCAAAAGAGGAGACTTTTGATAAAAAAATTGCTTCCCTTTGGGGAGGGATTCATGGTGTGGGAACACATGAGAGGATGAGAGATTTGTATGCAACTTGGATGAATTTTGGAAGACTAAAAGAAAAGATCCTTAGGAAATCAAAGGCTAAGAGTTGGTTCTTTTTGGGATAGATTCTAGAATTGGGAAACAATTCTAAACACATTGAGTAGAGAAATCATTGAGTCTTTTGATCACGGGTCAGGAAAAGAGTAGAAATTAAGGTTGCTCTTAGAGAGCTTGTTGAAACTAATTTCTTATAACTCTTATTTGTAAAAAAACTCATTGATAGTGGATTAGAGGTATGCTCTCTCCCTAAAACATAGGTCAAATACTAAGCAAACAAATATCAAATTTGTGTTACACTGTTGTTAGATTTGTTATTGTTGCTTGAAATATTTTGGTTATTAATTGTCAATTATACACTGCTGCACTGTGGGATTTGAAGCGGAATTCACAACACAATCAAAATACATCATTTCACCAATTGAAATGTGTATCTTAAATTTTTACACCATTTGATTAATATCGATTATGTTGTTTGCAAATAATAATTGATTTCCACAAGCCTCCCTTAAATTTCAAGTCATTAACATATTATTTCATCTTTATTTATTGTAAACCCAGTTGGATTATATTTTTGTTGAAAAATCCTTAGGATTATATTTATAGCTTGTTGACTTTTGCGATTGACCCAGACTTCAAGTCTGCTAAAAAAAAATCATCTCATTTAAAACTATTTTGGCAAAAACAATTTTCTTCCACAATTTTTCAGATGACTTCCACCAGTTCATCACCCCAGTATCTAATATAAAATTACCTTGCTATATTCAAATATCTTAGCCAAATATTCCTATGAATATGAAACTTCTTAGAACAAACAAAAACATTATGGAAACTTATTGCAGAATCATAATTTTTCTACACCAGTAAGAATTTCATAAAAATTAAAATAAATTGTTGTCAGGAAATTACAAATTAAGGGATAGTTTCTTAATTAATACGTTTTTTTATCATTTATATACGTTCAATTTTTTATTTACAATATTTTAGTTGATTAAATACTTCTATGAAAACCAACGGCGATGAGTCTAGCCGAATGAACTAAACTCCCACAAAGTGGAAAACCAATATTTCAAACCAGCTTGAAAGATGCATCAACAATTTAGCGACAGACAAACCAAGAATATGATTACCTCCAGACTCGAGTAGAGGGAACCTATGTAAAACAAAAAAAATAAATACTCCCAATGTGTTCCTTTCTTATTGTTCTTACTACATAAGAAAAAATTGTTCATACATTCCTTGTCGTTTTCAAAGTATAAAACAACGCTAATTATTATTGAGAAATACTAGCAACACACCTTCTAATACACACTTTCCAACACACTCTCTTTGATTGGTTAAAATTCACATGTGACCCACCAAAAGTATATAGGACCCACATGATTTGGTGAGACCTATGTGAATTTTAACCAATCAAAGAGAGCGTGTTGGAAAGTGTGTATTAGAAGGTGTGTTACTAGTATTCCTCATTATTATTTTGTCAATACTATGTTTGGTTATTTATTGCATAGAGAAGTAGATGAAATAATACAATAAATGATTAAGAATATTATAAAAAAAAAGATAAATATCACTCTTAAAAGTAACAAAGTTTATTTGTTGCCTTGTGTAAAAAAACGTCAAACAACAATTGAAAAGGAAGAGGAATCATATATACTTCCATGAAATGCTTTTACACTATACACATGTAACTTTTTTTCTTCCATATTCTGTACATTAACATTAGTAAATGAATGTCTTGCTGTTTGTGACAGTCAATTGAAGATGGAGAATGATTCCCTTTGATAAAGTCCAACACAATGAGACCCTATCAAATGAAATCTATGGATGAAAGTCAAAAACCATGGAAACTTAAAAACTGTCCATTGAAAAAAACAAGAGAATATCTAGGTCCCTTTTGAAGTTATATAATTCACACATTTTCCTCCGTCTTTGTTGAAGGAAAACGGAGAAAATACTCGCCTTGTCTCTTAATTCTAGTATACTAATAGTAAGGGAAATTCTAACACTCATAATACTTGTTAAAAAGTTTAAAATGAAAACTTTTTCTTAAAATTTGTATATTTAATATATTAAAACAACAAAAATAATTTTTTTTAAATAAAATTATCAATTGTTATAATTTTAAATCTTTAACAAGGGTGATTGTTACAAGGACATTTGTTATTATAACCCTAACCCTAATGGCTAATAGTAAAGGCCAGCTGTATCTGACATAGTCCTCTCAACCAATTGCAATAGTTATGTGGCACACAGGGTACAATGGGCCCCAATTATATGATATTTAGTGAAGCCAAATTGGCAAAATGGTGACCAATTCCAATTGGATGCATAGATTACTACTAGTAATTTAGTCAACAAAAGCAACTTACAGTTATGACTTGGAGATGAAGGGAGGGACTACTACATGATAGTTGCATGAGAGGGGTGACCCTATAATATCACTAGGTAGCTGCTACTTGCCAATTATATGCTTTCATGATGACTAGATTGGTATACGTCACTTGCTATTGGTTGCTTTATAAACGCAATGCATTTCAACAGCTGTATTGTATGCTTTTGTTTTTTGTTTTCATTTGTTTACTCCAATTGGAATCGAATACAAATAGAACCTTCCTATGATGGACTCTAAGATATTAAAACTTTCATTGGCCAATTTTATGTCTCACTTTTTCAAGGATTGTTGCATGCTCATATACCTACCCATTAACTGGAAATGTATGGGCAGCACTTGAGTGACTATAGAGTTGGGTGACATTGGCCAATCACAATGTCACAATGCTTGTGTTTTTCTCTCTTTCACAAGTATTGTGACATTGTGATTGGTCAATGTCACCAATGTTACCCAACTCTATGTCACCCAAATGCTATCCGAAATGTATACCGCCAGATATGGTGAGCTTGTGAAATATATGTATGAAACTAATTTGGATTATTACTCTCCCTTCATCACTAATGATAAGAATTTGGTAAAAAAAAAATAAAACTCATAAACATTGGTGTTCTTTCAAGCTACTAAGTACATTTATTATTTATTTTTAAATACAAAAGTTAAATATTAAATACAATCGAACTAACTCATGAAAATATAATTTCTCCAACGACTATTTAATATTCATCAGAATAAAATGCTTTGATTTGGTGAATCGACAAACTCTTTTGTAATCCAAGCATAAAATCTGTAGCAATATTGTCTCACTTTCGGACATATACATTTAATGATTGCAACATATGGTTTTTAATGTTAGTTGTTAGATTAATATCAACTGTTTTATTCGAGTTTGAACTCAATATCTTAAACTTCTTACTCCTTCTATCACCTCTTGAACTCTTTGGAATGGACTGTATTTGCTACTCTTTTTTTTTTGGTACAAGATGATAGTGATACTCTATTTTTTACATTTTGATATATTGATTTTGTCCTAAACAAATTCTCTAATATCTAATATCGAGTAATTGATATGAATAAAATTCATAATATACTCTTTGATCGTTCAATTTGAGTAAGAAATTCATTTGTATGTACTCAACTTATTGTTAGTTTATAATTTAAACCTCTTGAACCTAAATACAACGAGTTTACAACTTGTGTGTTGATGTAGCTTTTGAATAAAATTTTGCTGATTAAAAAAAACAGTTTATGATTGAGATCAGACTTGCGTACATGATTATGTCATTGTATGATCTGAATTCGTTTTTTTGGTAAAAGATCTGAGTCAGTTATTTAATCAACATCAACAAGGGTTAAATTAATCACTCATGGGAATATTTTATGTTATGGAGATAATTATCACACTAAACAGGGGCTTTGGGTGAGTTGTATGGTACAAATTGATACTATCACGTGGTTTGAACATAAACGCTCGATCACTTTCCACGTCGGTAGGGAATCAAGCGACCATCAAATATCTTTATTAAGTCAAATTATCGCATATCCCAAATTATCGCATTAAAGAATTTTTTTTTTAGAAGCCAAAATAAATTATAAAGAAAATCCAAATAGTCACAATGTGACGTTAAAACAGAAACAAAATTCAGAACGGAAACAAATACAACAAAATTAACCTATGTCCATACACAAAAAAGGGTCAAGCCTCCATCTATGATAATCAAAGGCAATGTTTGGAATATTCGCCTTCAACCATTGAAACGAAAGAAGCTTAACACGGTCAATTAGCTGAAGAGTGGAGCCCTTTTGTCTGAAAAAATCCTGCTTTTCATGTCCTTCTAAATGATCCAAATGCAAGCACACCAAATCATTACCATCCAAACTCGATGAGATTTAGAAATACCAACAAAATAACCAAATTGATTTAAGTGATCTGACATAATAATGGGGCAAACTGTAACCATGCCTAACCAGCGGTAGACATCATACCAAAGAGAACTAAATGGCGAACAATCCAAAAAAATATGATCAACCGATTCAAGTTGGCCGCAACTAGAGATACACAGCTGATCGTCAACGTAAATGATACCGCGTTTATAAAAATTGTCTTTAGTGGAAACTCTATCCTGCAGGAGACGCCAAACGAACAATGACACCATCAACGGAATATGCCTCTACCATATAACATCTGGAGCCACTACCTCCTGAGAAGTGTTGTACATGTCACCGGTGAGGAGGGTGTATGCGCCCCTCATTGTATAACCTGTCGAAGGATCTGGTAACCACACCCAACAGTCTAAACAATGATCCATTTAGCAAAATAAATGGAGTTTGCAATTTGGAGAGAGATAGACACAAAAAATAGATTGTGGGTCCTACCACTAAGTCGGTCCCACCATCATTAATTATATTTTATTTTTTCAAGAATTTATGTGTCTTTATCATGTGGTACCAATTGGATGTCGGAAGTAATTTTACCAATTGATCCCTCTACATATTCTATATATA
>Ga0228710_1008090_pt1 | contig 15230 bp, 7 predicted proteins | sample MedpolnodulmetaG_FD_177995 | JGI IMG/M metagenome (GOLD analysis project Ga0228710, IMG submission 177995) | Root nodule microbial communities from Medicago polymorpha collected in Santa Monica, California, United States - pink nodules | ecosystem: Host-associated > Plants > Roots > Nodule...
CATTTGATGTAATCAAATCCTAATAGTGAAACAACAATGAAGAGCAGTTATTTTAACATCTAGGATGATATTCCTTTGTGGAATTTTCCTAGTACATCAATGTTCATAGTCTTAAATGAACATTGAGCATCCTTTTTGACATAATCCTTGTATATGCCTTTATTGCTTGATTGATCCATGCAAATGTACTTTCCTGGACATATATCCATGTCACATGTGCCTTGCATGATCTTGATCAATGTTCTTGAGATTCTTGGCTTGTATAAGAACAACCTTCTGATCTCTGCTTGAACATTCTGATCTAACTTTCTGACCTTAGTGTTAGATCATGAATTCAAATGTCCTTTGATTTTTTGATTCTTGGTATGATTTAAACCTTGTTCCTGTCTTAGTAAAACACTCAAGAGCACAACTTAAATACCAATGAATTAATCAAAGTCCATTAATTCTTTAATCATATTGGTTTATTATCTTTAAAATTAATTAGGGATTTTGCCTCAACATCAACTATAAATAACGTTTTTTTTTTTAAATAAAAAAATAACATCTTTTTTGCAACGGAACTTAACAAAAATGTTATAAAAAGCTAAATAAAAAGATACTTTATAGGACTAACAATATATTTAAATATTATTTTTATTTTTATGTATTAGAAAAAAATATAAAGTTAATCGTCGATTCCATTTACCATATGTTAAATTTTGCCACCCTTAACAATTATTTCTGGCTCCGTCCTTGAACATAAGTAAAGGACCATGATGACTTGATGTCATCCTCACCAATGATAAAAGGATAAAATTGTTATCTATAGTTAAGTTAAAAGACCACAAGAGTATTTCTTCCTCTATAATTCAAGTTTTTACCATTTTGTCTATTTTATTCCTTTCTTCTTTAATTTTAATTCCTCTCTAATACATTCTACACTTTTGTGTTGTTTGAGGGATAACATAAATAGTCATGTATCGGAAAACCCTTGGAAGGAAAGACAAGTGTTTTTGGGCATTGGCAAGTTTAATGCATTTGTGACTTCTTGTGATTTATCATTTCATGTGATTAATTGACTATTGTTAATGAAAGACATATGTCTAAAATCAACAGAAATAATTTATATCACTGAGTATATAATTGATTTGTTTTTGTTATTGTACCAAAAAGAAAAATATATTCCAATTAGTTTTGCGTTTGTAGTCAAACTAATGTAATTGATAAGATAATCTTAATCGTGCATTCCTCATGTTAGATCATTAGTTAGATACAATACAAGCGGTGCAATAACACACAATGTCAAATTAATTACTTGCCTCGTCCTTATATACAAGTTTGTTTGTCTTTTTCACATTTCTTAATTAATATGTTTGTTAATTAATATGTTTGTTTCGTGTGTAAATATTACTAAATTATTATTTATTTGTATGTGTATTAAATCTGATTTGTTATATTTCAAGATAATTTTTTTTTCTTCTGAAAAGATATTTCAAGATAAGTTAGTAGTATTAATTATGCTAAATACTACGTTTGGTCCTTTTAGTTTTACAGAATTTTCAAGTTAGTCCTTTAAGTTTCGAAAATTTCAATTAGGTCCTTTTAGTTTGATAGAATTCCCAAGTTAGTCCTTTAAGTTTCAAAAGTTTCAAATAGGTCCTCTTATTTGATAAACTATTTCATTGTTATCCCTGTTGTCAATTAATAATTAACTGATGCTAATGTAGCCATTAAGTTGTTGACTTACATCAAAATGATGCATTCTAAAAGCTTCAGGGTGTCAAAACGCAACGTTTAATCGTCACAAATGATCATTATAGCACTATAAATGTTGTTTAGTAGTGCTAGAAAGACATTTGTTGTTGTAAATAGTTGCCTTTCTAGCACTGCAAATGATCATTCATGACCATTAAACGTAACATTTTGACATCATGGAGTTTTTAAAAGGCAACATTTTGATCCAAGTCAACAACTTAACGACTACATTAACATCAGTTAATTATTAATTGACAGCAGGGGTAACAGTGAAATAGTTTATCAACTAAAATGTGAAACTTTTTAAACTTAAAGGATTAACTTGAAAATTCTGTCAAACTGAAAAAACTGAATTGAAACTTTCGAAACTTAAAGGATTAACTTGGAAATTCTGTCAAACTAAAAGGACCAAAAGTGGTATTTGGCCTATTAATTAAGGTATGTTAAAGAAAAATAATAATAAATGCATCTAGTATAAGAGTGCTTATAATCACGGGCAGAGGGAGTAAGTCAAAAGCAGAACTAGAATACTACTATCAAGTACACCCTCTGATCACTATTATAAGAAAAAAATTAATTTTCAGATTTATTGAATTTCTTATGTATTTGGTCTATATTGTGAACTTTTTTTAAGCCAAAAAGAAAATATAATAAATAAAAAGACTAGGGGCATTGGACCTGACACAGAAATAACCCAAGGGGGGATACATCTTGAAAAACCAGTCCAAGTGAAACAACTTTAATATATCCTAACAAAAATACACTAATCATTGGTGCAACTCAACGAACCCACGTACATGCGCGAAACCAGGTTACACAAAAGCGTGAAAAGTGGACATATGCATAGAACATTTAAAGTTTAAACCCGTCGAATGGATTGCATGTCACCACGGTAACCAATCCAAGTACCAACAGCCCCCTGAATCAACAACAAACATAAAATGCTCTTTCGAACAAACAACGAGTAAGAACTCAGATCGAGGGATGAGTTCAATAAGTCAGCAACCAGACCCTTTCGGGTTAATCAAATCAGACCATTTCGGGTTTATGAAACTCAACCACCGCAAAGAGTCTAGAAATACAACCACCCCTACCTTTGTGGTACAAGAACCAAGAAACACATACCAAACTAGATGCATTAATTACTCAATGAATCTAAAAATAGAAATTTTGTTTATAATAGTGACGGGAATGTGTCTCAACCTTCCCGTATTACTTGTGACCATCTCAATGGTGAGGTCTTAATCATTTAAAACCCGGTACCTAATAGGTATTCTCATTGGGGAGAATTTTTTGGGAGGTCTCATAGAACCCAAAATCTCACTTAAACATCTCATTCTTAAGTGGACTCCACAATACTTTTCATTAAATTAATCATTTTGTAATGTTTGTTTGACATGTTTTATTTATTGATGGGACCTACTAAAACTTTTGTTAAAAATGCTGCATTAGAGTCTTGAATGCTTGTTAGGTACTTTTATTAAAAAATTATTAAATTAGTAATGTGAACACGTGATCAATTTCAGTAGTCTATATTGAGACTCTCTATTATAGACACACTTTGACAATGCGGTGCAAAGCATATATGGCAAGAACACATACCTGCAACTCACGAGGCTTATATCCTGTTTGGCGTTGTAACACTCGATTCTGCAACACAATAAGAGGAAGAGCTGAGGTCACTTCTAATCTAAAGGAGGGCAAGAGAGCTATCTGTGCACATGAGATGAATTACTCCGCATTCATTTGTCTTAACTTAATCCCTAATTTGCTACTTAATTTTAGTATGAGAACATAACAATGAAAGCGATACATTGCAGTATTTTTTTTTAACAGCGATAAAGCAATTAAATACTAAGACAATTTAGGATGGGAGGTTATATGATTTCGTTGTTGTTCAAAAATTGTTACAAAATAATTGCACAAATATCATTTTTAAAAAAACTCTAAAACCATTCAGCTCATAACTACTAAATTTCATTTTTATTGGTTTTAACACTTCAGTAAATAACTCTTGAAGAACATTTTTTAGTCCCCTCAATTGTTTTCGTTTTCGAAGGATATTTATCATAGTTTTAAAACCTTTGATAAATAAACTCTCAAATAAAACTCTAGTTGTCACCACTTTTCTTCTTCTTATCTATCGAAGAGGGTGATTTAAGATCAATTTTGATTCAAAATCACCTTTCCAAATTGTTTTTGCTTATTTTTTTAGTCAAATAAGTGATTTCCACATATTTTCAGTCTTTTTTTCGTTTGTTTTTGTGATTTTGTTGTCTTTGCACGACTCTGTTTGTTTTGATTTATCGTCTTTGCGCGGTGTGCTTGTTGATTTTCCGTCTTAGTGTGGGGTTTATATGATTCAAATTGAAATATTAGCTTTGAGCAAGTGCGGCTTCAATCAATGACTTTGGCGTCGTCAACGTTGCAGATTCGGAGACATAATTATTCCGGAGAGTGGAATATAGTCATATTTATAAGCATAAATACACTGTCGTTTTATGTTATTAACATGGTTGATGTGAGTTTGTTTGCAGATTCATTATTTTTGTTTTTAGCGACTTTAAATTTGTATTGTATCTATGTACTTTGTCAATTTGAATAAATGAATATCATTTATTTTTGTAAAAATAAAATAAAATAAATAAACTCTTAAATAATTTTTTTTCAAACATAAAGAGATATTGAGGGGTCGGAAAAACAACTCTCAATAATGATGGACATGGGTGGCAAAAGGGTATGATTTGTCTCACCAGTCCGTTTAGCCCACGATTTTAGGCTAAATGGGTTGAGGTTTTGAGCCTACCTCTATGATTAATTGTGTTGATTTCAACGTTAAAATTAATTTGATTTACTGAAATATCCTTATTAATTGTAGTTAATTGAGTAGTTAAGTTGATAGAAAATCAATAAATAATAGTATAACAATGAGAAAATAATAACAAATATTGTTTTGATATTTTAAATTGATAATTATTCTGCGGAAAAAAAAAATGATAAAGAGAGATATTTTGAAGAAAGAGGGAGTAAAACCAAATATTATCCATCCGAACCTATTCATAGTTGGCTTTGTTGCTTGTTCGTTCAGACCTCAAAAACATGGAGGTTTCAATGGTGGCAACGGGACTATTATTCTCTACTACTACATCATCATCATTCACTCTAAGGTTTCCTGCGTTTCCCACACCTTCGAGATGCAACCCACTCAGAACAACACTTGTTACTTCTTCCACCGTCTCTCCCAGCAAGGAACGCAATATTCAGGTTCAATTCAATAAACCCATTCTCTCCTTTTTCAATCTTTCATTTCATTCGCGTGTGTTCTGACACCGACACTTGTAATTGCACTGAATTATGTGATTTTTTCAAATTATTAGCTGTGTCGGCGTGTCAGTGTCTGTGTATATGCAATTCTGTGTAGCTTATATGATTGATAATGGATGATGCAGATGGGTTCTATCCTCAATTTTGGAGCCATCTTATCTAAAGTTTCCTGTTTGATATAATTACAAATAAAGTGTTTATTATCATCTAGCTTTCTACAACTAATCTTGTATACAAATTTGATTACTTCAATCCATTTATCTAATGCTATCTTGCATTCACAATTACGTTTTGTAACTGAATTTTTGCTTTGTTTCTAATTACACAGGACCCTGAAAACAAGAGGCCTATTCTCTGTGGTGAGAACCTCAAGAAGGTCTTTGCAGGGAGAGATGAATTTGGTATGCCTGAGAGGGCTGAGTTGACAAGTCCTCACTCCCGTACTCGTGTCTCCATCACCAAATCCTCTGACCGCAACTCCGGTAAACCCTGGTCCAACCACGACCTCTCTCCTCCAGGTAAACATATTCTCAACACCTTACTCGACACACCCCCTAATACCCCCATTAACCTCAACAATATTCTCTCTCCCCTTTTCACCCAACCTCATCCACACCCCACTCGTTTATCTTGTGATATTCTTGCTATTCTCCAAGCTTTAGGCTTTCATAATAAAACCCAACTTGCCTTATCCGTTTTTGATTGGGTTCGCAACCATCAAGATTCTTCTAATCTTTTAACCGGTTCTGCTATTGCTGTTATTGTTAAGATTCTCGGCAAAGCGGGTCGGGTTCCATTCGCTGCATCCTTGCTTAAAACGCTTGAAAACGATGGGTTTGAGATTGATGTTTATGCTTATACTTGTTTGATAACTGCTTATGGTAGAAAAGGTCGGTATAATGATGCTGTTTCTGTGTTCAACAAAATGCAACGTGACGGTTGTACCCCTACTCTTGTTACTTACAATTCAATTTTGAATGTTTATGGCAAAATGGGTATGCCTTGGTCTCGTGTTACTGCCATTTTTGATTCTATGAAAACAAATGGAGTTGTTCCTGATTTGTGTACTTATAATACACTTATCACTTGTTGTCGTCGAGGTTCGTTATATGAGCAAGCTGTTAATGTGTTTGACCGGATTAAGTCTGCGGGTTTTGTTCCTGATAGGATTACTTATAATGCGTTGTTAGATGTTTTTGCGAAGGCTAGACGACCCAAAGAGGCTTTGCAGGTTCTTAAAGATATGGAATGTAATGGCTTTTCTCCGACTATTATTACTTACAATTCGTTGATATCTGCTCATGTTAGAGGTGGTTGGTTGGAGGAAGCATCTCGGCTTAAAGTTCAGATGGTGGAGAAAGGGATTAAGCCGGATGTTTTTACTTACACCACACTTTTGTCGGGGTTTGTGAACACTGGGAAAGATGAGTTTGCTTTTCAAGTTTACAAAGAAATGAAAGCGGCGGGATGCAAACCGAATATTTGTACCTTTAATGCTCTTATCAAGATGCATGGTAATCGTGGAATGTTTGTGGAAATGATGAAAGTTTTTGAGGATATTAAGGAATGTGGGTGTTCTCCTGATATTGTTACTTGGAACACACTTTTGGCTGTGTTTGGACAGAATCAAATGGACTCTGAAGTGGCAGGAGTGTTTAAAGAGATGAAGAGATCCGGGTTTGTGCCAGAGAGGGACACTTTCAACACTTTAATTAGTGCATACAGCAGATGTGGTTCATTTGATCAAGCAATGGCTGTTTATAAAAGCATGCTGGAATCTGGAGTGTCTCCTGATCTCTCTACTTATAATGCTGTTTTAGCTGCGTTGGCTCGAGGAGGGTTTTGGGAACAGTCTGAGAAAATTATTGCTGAAATGGAGAATGGTCGGTGTAGACCGAATGAGGCAACATACTCTTCTCTACTTAATGCCTATGCCAATGGTAAGGAGATTGAAAGGATGAAAGCACTTGGTGAGGAGATTTACTCCGGCTCTATTGAACCACATCCTGTTCTGTTGAAGACCCTTGTTCTAGTAAGCAGCAAGAGTGATCTCCTGATGGAAACAGAGCGTGCTTTCTTTGAATTAAAGGAAAGAGGAATTACACCTGGCCTAACTACTCTGAATGCAATGATTTCAATATATGGGAGGAAGCAGGTGGTGTCCAAGGCCAATGAGATTTTGAACTTCATGTATGAGAATGGTTTTACTCCAAGTTTGACTACATATAATAGCTTGATATATATGTACAGCCGCTCTGATAAGTTCCAAAAATCAGAAGAAATCTTAAGGGAAGTTCTGAAGAAAGGTATGAAACCGGATAATATTTCATATAATACTGTGATTAACGCATATTGCAGAAATGGCAGGATGAAGGAGGCTTTGAGGATATTTTCTGAAATGAAAGATTCTGGACTTGTTCCAAATATTGTAACTTACAACACATTTGTTACAATTTATGCTGCTGACTCAATGTTTGTTGAGGCTATCGATGTTATTCGATACATGATCAAGCAAGGATGTAGGCCTGACCAAAATACTTATAACTCCGTCGTTGATTGGTATTGTAAGCACGACCGGCAAGATGAAGCAAACAGTTTCGTGAAAAACCTTGGTAATATCGACCCACATGTTTCCAAGGAAGAGAAAAGTAGGTTACTAAAGAGAATGGAAAGGGAATTGCCATGAGTTTGTGGATGACTTGCTTCATGGTTTGCGAGAATTCAAAATATTATATATAATATCTGGGTATGGAATTCGGTGTAAAGGGGGTGGTGTTCCTTCACTGCAGCTTATTTGGGGAAAAAGGTAGGGGTATGTCTGCTCATTGATGCTTGCTGGTTGGGTTGTATATAAAGATGGGAAATTAGATAATAGAAAGAGGAGGGAGACGTGTTGCTGTTAATATCAATACTGTGTAGATAGTAAACTATGTAGTAATAATGCTATCAAGAAAAGTACATTTGAGGCGAAGGCTGTTGTTATGATTTGTCATGTAGTGTATCTGCAACAACACATGAATTATTAGGTTTTTGTTTTAGGAACTTTATTAAAGATGATTCCTGCAGGTATGACTGATGTTTGACTGAGTTTCATGCTTGTCTAATCAAACTGAAGTTTCAAAATTTAAAAGGGCAGTTTGGTATTGAAAAGAGAGTGCGGAGGGATGAGAATGGGATAATGGTTGGAGCAGAGTGAGGATAGTGTTATTTGAGTAAGTAACATTTCTTTTCCTAGAGAGAGATATTAACTAAGATAATCCGAATCTATTCATCGCTCGTTCGTTGCGAGTGAAAGAAGAAACGGTGGTGTCAATGGCAACGAGACTACTATTCTCTAATACATCATCCACTCTAATCCTCAGTACTCAACAACCACTCCGAGATGCAACCCACTCCGAACAACAGTTGTTACCTCTGCCATTGTGACTCCCACCGGCGGCCAAATCGCAGTATCATGAAGCCCAAAAAAATCTCACCGGAGATGCAAGACCTCGTTGGTCTTCCCGATATTTCACGAACCCAATCACTCAAGGACATTTGGGCCTACATTATGTAACACAATCTTCAGGTTTGTTTAATTCATTCATTTCTCTTCTGCATAAGGTTTTCCCTTTTGACAAAAAAAAAAAACTAAATTTCACACAAACCCTAAAAATAATTTGTTTTTGAAATTGTTAAACCGCATTGATTAAGTTCATTCAGAATGGTTGGTGAGTTGTTAACCTGTCTGGCCATGAACTACTAACTCTGCTATTCTGCATTTCAATTGTTTGATCTGCACAATATGTCTGAATTTTGTTGTATATGCAATTCTGTGCAGCTTATATGATTGATAATGGATGATGCAGATGGGTTCTATCGTCAATTTTGTAGCCATCTTATCTAAAGTTCCATGTTTGATATAATTACAAATAAAGTGTTTATTATCGTCTAGCTTTCTACAACTACTTCCGAGTCATCCTTAAATTAAATGTTTTCTGGGACAACAATCCATTAATATAAGGCTATCTTGCATTCACAAATACGTTTTGTAACTGAATTTTTGCTTTGTTTCTAATTACACAGGACCCTGAAAACAAGAGACGTATTCACTGTGATCAGAACCTGAAGAAGGTCTTTGCAGGGAGAGATGAAGTTGGTATGCTTGAGATTGCTTGGTTGATAAGCCCTCACTTCCTTAAATGATTGCAAGTTTACAGATTTTTCACCAGCGTTTAGTTTTTATGTGAAGGCCACATTTTGGTGTATGGAACTGTTATATTTGGAAGTATCGTGTCCTACAACATAGTAGTAGCCTTTTTTTTTTTTTTTTGTTACTTTGGGTACAGAACAAGGACTATGTTGAAGATTTCGTTTTGAATGATGTAATTTCTTCAACATGGAGTGTGTACTCCTTTTAATTGTTAGGTTTTTATTGGACATGTTAAATATGTTGCTGCTGTGTTCTCCTTATAATTATTAGGTACAGAACAAGACTATGTTGAAGATTTCGTTTTTATTGGACACTAATTTTTCATTTAAAATCTTAAGACATTAGCCATATGGATCTTATTTACTCCATCCGTTTCAAAATGAGTGTCATTTAAGGTTTTTCACGCATATTAAAAAATGCAATGATGTTGTAAATAGACATGACACATTTACCAAACTAACCTTATTGACGGTGTACTTTCCACCATGTGGAATATAACGCTTTTGTTTTATGAGCTATATTAAAGATGATTCTTGCAGGTATGAGTGATGTTCGACTGAATTTCATGTTTGTCATTTAAAATTCAGAATGAGATTTTTATCAATCTGTTTTTGGTTACTAACCAATTTTATGCTGTCAAGCTTTGTTATGTGAAAACCCCTCGGGAGATATATCATAGCTCTTATTGTTGTTGTCTTTTGTAACTCTTGGAAATTCACAATTAATGAATTATTCAAATCATCACTTCTGTTTAATTAACCGGTTCTTGCATGTCTTTTACTAATAAGAAAACCCTGTGAGTTCAATTCTTTTGCTGCTCGGTTGAAAGGATTTAGCATAAAAGAGGCAAACGTAATTTGAAACGGAGGGAGTATTAGGGAAGGGTTCAAACGTACTCTATAAATTCAACCTATGTTGTTATAATACTCAAAAAAGTGAAAGATTTCTATAAACAACTTAAATTTGGTGCTTGGGACATGAAAAGTCCCTTTGAATGTCTCACAAATTACATTTTTTAGTGAACAATTCAACTCAACTGATAAGAGAAGTATCATATGTTTTTCTATAAACAACTTAAATTTTTGTTCCAAATTAATTTTTTTTCATAATCTCAACTACTAAACTCCCTACTTTAACGATTTGTATATTCATTGTTTCATTCTATGCTTTATTCATGGGCCAGTTCAGTTGGTGAAGTTCCAAAGATTATTAGTGACTAATATGTCCTGAATTGATAATTTCCAAAGATTATTATTATGAAAAACAAAATTGAATATCAATTTTTTTTTAAGGACTAAAATGAATCTTTGCTCTAAATATGTAGTCTCGGAGCTCTACCCTTTTATATAACTCTACTCAGTTCGACTCATTAGGATTTCAAAAATCAAGACAAAGTAAAAACTAAAATGGTTGAACAAACATTATAAACTAGAAATGATCGCAAATGAAACGGGAAAACAATTGTAATATGTATATCATAATTTACATTAAGGTGATGCAGCAAAAAGACAGATCATTCAGCCATATATTGCTCCAAACTTTTTTTTCTTCAGAATTTCTCCCAAAAAATATTTAGAAATCAGAAGTTTCTAGTACTGTTAAATACAAAATATACACCTGCAGAATTATAAACTAAGATCAAACAACTGGTTCAGCTTTTCGTGCAAAATCTTAAAAGACAGCCAATTTGCTCAAAGTTACCTGCACAAGCAACACCATACCAAGTTTAATAGGTACATGAATCATAGAACCAAAATTTTAAAACCAATTAATCACTTCAAAATTCAAGTCATTTCCAGAAGCAAGAATATTTGCTTGTGTGAGTGACTGACAGGTAGATGGAGAAATCCACCTTTGCAAATTTGTTGTCATAAAGAACAGCATGAGTGCATTACCTACAATGTCCGCAATAAAATTGAGTTGTAACAAGATAAGCCAAGTTACATAGCCGAGTTATGAAGAGCATAACACAAGGACTATTGAAATTGAAACCGCTATATTAAAATAATTATGCTCTAAAATAACAATTGAACTAAGGATTTACATATTAGCAATCTATAATCATGTTGAATGCAAGGTCTAAAACCCATTTAACTTCAAATATAAAATGAGAAATAACCATTATTGATAGTAAGTGCTACTGTACCTGCAATCATACTGCGAGAGAAATAGAAACATAATAAACTAAACAACCCCCTACCTGGTTATCATCCAATAAGCTAGGAAGTTCCTTGATTCAAATCACCAAGTGCTTCATGGATTGAAAACAATTTTAGCAATGCTATTCTTTTTGAACTCCGAGCTGCAATTGTTTTACTTATTTTCCTCTGATCATACAGGTGAAGCACCAGTAGGGCATTTCATCTTAATATTTGATTCATGCTCCGCTGCAAAAGCTAAAGTCGAAATGAGTGCCCTTTGGCCTAAGTTTGATGCTTGTTTATGACATCCAGATACTAGGCCTGCTGAAGACTGATATGAAACAAAGGGACTAGCAAGAAGCGTAGCTGAGGTCACAGTTGAAGCCTGAGAATTATCGGATGCCTTATTTACCTCTTGAACTGATTTACAATGGCTGTGATCCCTCACAGAATCATCGGTTGAATCTTTCCCTAGAAACCTTGATTTCATTCGTTCTGCCATGGATTGGTTTTTGTCTGAAATCTCACGTGACAATAGCGCAGTTTGTGGTAAATTTTGTGCAGTTCTGTCACTAGCTTTTCCATGATCATCCTTATTCAGAGATGAAACTGAATGTTCAGACAAACCAAAATTGACTGACTGAGGCAACTTCAATATCATTCCTTCTGCAGTGGATTGAACAGAACGTGTAAAACTGCAAACAGAACCTTTGCCGAAAGAAAGAAAGTTGACTCCTTTGGGCATGACAGCTGGACTTTTTTTAGAAACTACTGCAGTATTTTGACCTTTATCTGCACATGTTCCACTGTGGACAAGATTTCCCTTGTTTGGTTGTACCATGTCTTGTTTTGGTGTACTAGGTGATAAGTTAGCAACATTTATAAATCTAATTCCTTTGGGTGCTGAGGTAGGCTTTGTCTGTGAAACGTCTGTCACCTTATGTTCTACATTGGTGTGAGAAGAAATTCCCTTAGAATTGGAGTTGTTTTGTTGGACGGAACCAGTGCCATGATTATTCAGTGGTGTACTGAAATTTGTATTTCCTGAGGATAGAGGAGACTTCAACTCTAGTTTGCAAGCATTTGTAGGTGTAGGTATATCTTGGCTGGTTTGCACCTAAATGAGAAAGAGCTCATTTTAATCCAAGAGAGAATAAATATACAATGAAAATCCATTATTTACAGTGTTGTCAATCGAAAATCGGAGAAAAAAGCTGCTTGTTCAAATTCCACTATGCTGCATTGTTATAGCTACTATTTAACAACAACTTGTACAAATAGTGTATCGCGGAACAATGTTGGTTTTTACAAATTTTACTACGCTATATCGTCAGTGTAGCCGCTATATGACAACGTTGATTATTCATTACGTTCATTGACAAGAAGTATTTACAACATGTGAAGTCGAACAAGATGTCGTACCTGGTGTGAAAACCTACAATCACGACCTCTCTGACAGGAGCCTTTAGACACAAAATTGGAACAAGGATACTTGGAGAGCTGATGATCATATGGGCAATCACCCCCTTTCATACAAGAGCCACGGGCAGAGTGAGCACATGGCTGCAATTTCAAAATCAATACAAGGTTCTGTAAATTTCTCTTGGTTTTGTTACAACTTGATGAAAAGAAAGTTTAAATGTTTTTGTCCCTGTAAAAGTTTTTATTTTATTTTATTTTATCCTTACGAAGATACAGCGAAGATACGGCCTTTTATATTTGATTTTTGATGTTCTGCTTTAGTTTCTTAAAAAACTGTTCATGTTGGAATTAGTCCCGTAATATGCAGAGTATTTGATTCTAGGCCCTCTAATACAAACAACATAAGGACTAAAACAAATATCAGACACATATTACAGGGACTAATTCCAACAAGAACAAATTTTACAGAGATTAAAACAAAAAAGTAAAAAGTGGTATATTTGCAAGGATAAAAAACAAAAATTTATATGCACTAAACCCAAAAGGTGGCATATATTTGCAGGGGTCATAGACATATTTAAACTTGAAAAGAATAATAGGGAGTAATATTTTAAAAAGACCAATACCATGGACTTTGTTAAAGGAATAGCATCATGTGAGAAATTGCAATTGTCCCCCTGTCAAATTTGTTTTGATCAAAGCAAGAGAAAGTAAGAATTGATAGTTTTCAATAGATAGATTACATATATATTGGGATTTGCTAGAACACACCCACTAGTTTTTATGTGGGAGTGTTTTAGCAAGTTATAACTACAAAGTTGATAAATACACCTTGAGGTGTATGTTGCTATAACACACCTTCTAAAAAATAAGTGGGTGTACGTTAGCAACTCCTATAAGCATTTGCTAGAATACACCCACTTATTTTTTAGAAGGAGTATTTTAACAAATGATAACTAAAAAGTAGTTTAAGTACACCTTAAGGTGTAGCTTGCTAAAACACTCCCACATAAAAACTAGTGGGTGTGTTCTAGCAAATCCCATATATATATATAGGTATATATACATATTTTATTTATAAACACAAACAAATATTGCACAAATTGCAAAAATATACTACTCTTACATTAAAGATGTTGATGAGGTAACCAGGGTCGGCCCAAGGGTAGGGCAAGCAACGCAATCACAACCTTAACTTTTTTTTAAAAAAAATTACTTGATAAAAAGGCCTTATATTGATAAAATTTACTTGATTACATTAGTTTAATATATGATTTTGTACGTATGAAAACTTCAGTTAAAATTTAAATAAAGTAATTTTAACAAAGTATTATTATGAACTTCCAAGGGGCCTCATCTTAAAATTCTCCTTAGGTCTCAATATGCGTTGGTTCGGCCCTGGAGGTAACTTTCAGTTTCCACAAAACCACAATAAACTTTCCAGGGTTCAGATAAATTCAAATGACAAATTACATAACTGAAAAAGAAGAACGTTTACAAGATTTTAATTCAAGTCATGAATACGGAAATCTTCTGACATGACAAGTAAATATCAACATGAAATTTATCTTGTTATTTAAAGACATGGCTCATTAATCCCATATATAAATGAATATTTATGCAAGTTTTATGTTCCAATTAACAAAAATATATCAATTATTACCTTCTTAAGAATCAAAAAGTTAAATGAAGCATCAATACTAGAATAACAAATTCTCGTATGCATTGTGTAATGGTACAATACAAAAACAAGAACCAAGCCTTATCCCACTAAACATGGATCAAACGACACAATAATGCTCTATAATACCATATTTCTATCCAACTCATTAATATCTAGATCTTCCTTAATAGTTTCTCTAATAGTTTTTCTAGGTCTTCCTCTCCGTCTAGTGATTTGACTACTATCCATGTGATCTACTCTCCTTACTACAGAATCTACATGTTTTCTCTCTACATGCCCAAACAACCTAAGTCTAGTTTCCACCATCTTTTCTACTAGGTGCTACCCCAATTCTCTCTGTAACGTCGTCATTTCTAATCCTATCCCGTCTGGTGTAACAGTATAAAGAAGAATAATAAAAAGAAATTTAAAACAAGCATAAAGGTGTCATGATATAAAGTGAAGAATAAGTCGGAGTTTAATATAATTGAATTTATAACAACCTCATGGCATCTTCCTTTCATATAATGGCGACATTGTTTAGGTTTTGGTTTTTGTTCTGGATTCAACTTTGGCCTTTTACCACCACCTAGCTCTCTGTTCTTTTCTGCTCTGTTCTTTCGATACTTCTTCTGCAGAGCAATATATATTTACAAGTTAAAGGCATTAATACAACATAAAGGAAGATATATTAATAAAATCAGAATAATACCCTCTTTCTAGTTTTCTTCTCCTGAGAACCAGGACCACG
>Ga0228710_1008093_pt1 | contig 15223 bp, 6 predicted proteins | sample MedpolnodulmetaG_FD_177995 | JGI IMG/M metagenome (GOLD analysis project Ga0228710, IMG submission 177995) | Root nodule microbial communities from Medicago polymorpha collected in Santa Monica, California, United States - pink nodules | ecosystem: Host-associated > Plants > Roots > Nodule...
TCTCATCTGTTCATTAGTAATATATTTTGACTAGTTTATGTATATGTAGCATTGAATGGTTAATGTTATTTCTTTCATCAGGTTACATTGAATCATTTTGATCTTTTGTATGGAATTTGATAAAAATGTGAGAAATATTGTAATTCTTTCAGTCACAAAACAGTGACCAATATAGTGTTTAACAAACTATAAAAAATCCATAGCCAATCTTGGACACACATCAATGCCTCTAAAGTATCTGAACGCAATTTACTGCGATAAGGAGTAAGAATCCGACCACTAGTGCTAAATGAAGACTCTGAAGCAACAGTTGAAATAGGAATTGCTAAGAAATCTCTTGCAATCTTTTGCATGACTGGATATTTTAATCCATTTGCCTTCCACCAACCTAAGATGTCAAAATTTTCATCATCTGGTAACCTTTCCTCCTCTATGTAGAGGTCAAATTTTGACCTACTAGATGCAACACTTGGTTTTGCACTAACATGTTTGGCAAAATTAGCCTTCCAAGCTTCTATTTTCCCAACAACAATCACTTCTGATAAATTTTGATTTTGACTTAATGATGAAGAAGAAATCTCCTTCTCCTTCATTTTTGAACCATACTCAGTTACCATATCTCGGAAAAATGATTTAATCTTCTCAATTTCACTGTCAGATCCATCTCCATAAATTTGAGGATAAAAGTAATCCATCAATTCAATTTTGTACCTTGGATCCAACACAATGCCTACTGCCATTACTTCATTTACCACATTCTTGTACTTGTTAAACTTAGAAAGCATACTTGTAGCCATCTTTTTAATGAGATGGCTAGCAGAAGAATCTGACCATCCAATCAAAGCGAATTTCATTTCACATACTTTGGGAAAATAAACATTTGCAGTTGGGTACATGGTACCAGAAAACAATTGCGTGACTTCATAAAAAACTTCCAAATGCTTACAAATTTCCTTTGCTTCCATCCATTCATTTTCACTCGACTGGGTTTCGTATTCACTATATTGTTTTGCCAAGCGATCAAAAACATCTTTGTATTGTATGGCAAAATTAAGCATTAAGAAGGTAGAGTTCCACCTAGTCTTGCATTCTTGAACATGTTTTTTTATCATAAGATATGTTCACTTGAGCACATGTCTCTACGAACTTCTCCTCTCTTTTCAGTGTTGCTTTCCAATAGCCAACACTTAATCTAATATTTTAAATGGCAGCAGCGATTGTGGACAAGCCCTCTTTCACAATTAAATTCACTATGTGAGCTGAGCAACGCATGTGGAACAATTTACCACCCAATATAAGTGACCTAGGTGTAATCTTATTCAAAAGGCGTCCAATCATAGCATCATTCGTAGAGCAATTATCAAGAGTTATTGTGGACACATTTTTATCTAGATTCCAATCCAACAAACATTCATATAAGGTGCCAGCTAGAGTTTTGCTAGTGTGGGGTGCCGGCACATAAATGAACCTACCATAAATTTAAATTTAAAAAGCATTATACATAAAATATAAAATATAAAGTGAGCTGAAACTATATCACTAACATTATACAAAATACCATAACAACAAAAAAACTATATCACTAACATATAAAATACCATAAATTAAGTAGTTTAGTGTTATTACCTTACAAGTCGACTTTGAAGGGTCCATGAATCATCAAGAAAGTGAGATGTAACTGTCATATATCCTTTATTTTGGTTATTTGAAGTCCACATATCACTGGTAAATGCAATACGACTTTGATTTTTTGACAACAACTTCTTTGTATTCTCTTTCTCATCCTCGTAAATTTTCATGATGTCAGCCTTGATAGTGTTACGAGAAACTAAGTTAAATAAAGGTTGCATAGAAGCACAAAATTCTCTAAAACCAATGGGTTCAACCATCAATAAAGGATACTCATGAAGAATTATCATCTTAGCAACTTTACGTCGTGCTATGTCTTGATTAAATGCATAAGAACCAACTGTTACAGTTTGACCATCAACTTTTTCAGTTTTGATCAAAGCTTGCCTTATATCTCGAGTTGTTCGATTTGTGCAAGACTTCCAATGTGCATTCAAGTGTGACGTTCTTTGACCTGGGTCACCCAAGAGTTTCTTGCCACAATAGTTACAAATAGCCTTCCACTTATCCTCTATTTTTTTCCTTTTGAAATGTTTCCATACTTCAGAAGTAAGCTTTCTCTTACCACCTTCAACCTCAATTTCACATGGGGCTGGACTTTCAATTTCATTAGGAGTTGAATTAGTTTTTGCATTTGGAAGAATCAGAACATTTGAAGCAACAACATTAGACTCATCCACGAGCACCAGATGCTCTTGTGCATCTACCATAGGACTAGGAGTGAAGGTTCCTTGACTTTCTTCAAAAGACATTCTACAAAGGAATAACAGGAATAATTAGAAACTTAAAACAAAAAATATAATCAATCTTCTTGTTATGCTAAAACCAACAAACTTATAGTAGTACATTATATAATTAAAAACACTAAAAAAACAATTAAAATACAGCCCCCAAAATAGACAAAAAATTCAAATAATCATACAAATCGAACATTTTTACCAAGAATGATATGTGGTTCTAACAAGCTGCATTAATGAATATACATGTTTTAGTTTGTTGGATGGTGAGGGAAGTCCATAAAAGAGATCCTTTAAGGAATAGAATACCAACTAATATATACTTTTTTCTTTTCTTTATTCCGACGGTAAATTCCAATTTGATTTTTTCATCATCGGCTAACTACTACTAATATGTACTTACAATCCAATACAACATACAATAATTTCTACATTTACACTGTAAACATAGTCGCAGCTGCATCAACTAATTCTAACAAAAATGTTGCAGACATTGCTTCCTATATTTCATCAGTAAAACTAAAAAGATGATTAAAGTCATTAGCTGTATACACCGGCCAAAATAGAAAGCCCTAAATTAGTTTATTCCTCTCAAATTAGAAAGCCCTAAATTCTAAAATCATAAACAAGTAATCATGCTAAGGAAAAAAAGAAAGAAAAAAAAAAGAGATGAAGATGAAGAAGAAAACCTGGCCGTAAAAGTAGAGGAGAGGTAGAGAAATGTTTGAACGAATTTTAAGAGAAAGAACAGAGAAAGAATTTTGAGCACCGTACATAAACTAGGGTTTTTTTTTCTTAGACACCAAACTCTCATATATATACACATGGGTATTTTAGTAATTTACTTAATATATTAACGGGTACGGATACCCGCGGGCACGGGTATCATCAAATCCGTGTTCGTGTCCATAAAGTAACGGGTAGTTAAATACCCGTTTATTATACCCCGCGGGTACCCGTTTAGCTACCCGTCCTGTGCCCATGACGGATTTTATCTGCGGATACCCGCGGGCACGGATTTTCTTACCACTCCTACTTATATGTTTTGCGTGACTTAAATCACGCACCACTGGCATGTGCGCGAGTTAACTCACGCACGTTGGTCGGTGGTCAGAACTGAAGAACACACGTTTTTTGGACGATGTTCAATGCAACTTAATTGATTTTGCACGTTTTTGTTAAGTTTTTTCACGTTTTTTGACTATATTTATGGTAGATATAACCTATGTTACAATCTCCCCCTATAAATACACCTCAAAACTTCCTAATTTCCTCACACCATCTCACATTCTTACTCTCCTCCTCACTCTCTCCCCCTTTGAATCTCCTTCTCCTTCTTTTTTTCCTTCTTTATTTTGGTGTAACAAGAGAAATAGGCCAATTCTGGTGATACAATGATGAGTAGTGAGCAGCTTTCTTGGGAAAAAGAACCAGATTGGATAAACCTAAATGTGTAGATTTAGTTTTACCTCAGGAAAGCTGGTTTTCTTGTGGTTTTTTTTTAGTTTTACTCCAGGAAGGTAGGTTTTCTAGTGGTTTTTATTTTTTCGTAGATTTAGTTTTACCTCATTGTAAATGTAATAAGAATTATATTAATAAAATGATATTTTATATCTATTACTTGTGTTCCTTTATTTTTGTTTTTATTTGCATTTATTTTAAGATTGTATATGAAATAAATAAATTCAAATAAAGACTAATTAAACTCCGCGTGAATTCGAATAAAAATTGCGTAAATTCAAAAAAGACTAATTAAACTCAGCATGAATTCGAATAAAAATTGCGTATTAAATAAATTCGAATAAAAGTTACATTACGTTACGTTACATAAAGTTCCTAAATATGTTCTATCATTACCTTACATTACATTCGGGAATGTAGCTTCCAACTACAACAACTGTCTTACCTCTGAATGAGGTAAATTCAAACTTGCTAAGCAGCAGGACTCCAACATTCGTCCGACATTTCTACTGTTCCATTCAAAAGATTAAATTCTTGTTAGGCTTGGTTCTAATGACGGTATTCAAGTGTCAAAAGAATGAGGTCCATTCCTTGACACTTTAATATCTTCATTTAAACCAGCCTAACAAGAATTTAATCTTTTGAATGGAACAATAGAAATGTCGGTCGACTGTTTGAGTCTTGCCGTTTAACAAGTTTGAATTACCTCATTCAGAGGAAGACAATTGTTGTAGTTGGAAGGTGCATTCCCTACCTAATCACGATATTCTGGCGGAATCAAACTTTTGATGATATCTTCAGTTGATCTCTGCAACGTTACACGCATATTGATCCACTGAAACATGTTGTGTTCCCAAAACATGCTCGTCACATTTTCGTCGTTTGTTAATTCCACCCAACTGAATGATACTCTCCCCTCGTTGAACATTGGACATTAATACCGAACGTATTTCACCCTCCTTGTGTCTCTGAGGTTGACTCCTTGGTTGAACTCATTTAGTTCATTCTTGAGACCTCTTAACGTTACACCAAGACAACGAACCTTCAACCTCTGAGGTTCTCCGCCGTTGAATTGTGCATGAACGTCGATCCACCCCGTCATTGAATCAAATCTACACAGTAAGAAATTAAAAACAATCAATGAAAAACTCATTCAAACATTTCATCAAACACTTGGAGTGCAAATTATACATAAACCCTAAAACTCAAAATTACAACATTAACATGCAAACATCTAACCACAATTAAGCAACATAAGTCATTTACATGTAACATTATATCATTTCTTGCAAGCAAAATCAAAATTTAAACAAACCCTAAATCTAAAAAGAAAACTACAACATAAACATGCAAACATTTAAGCAACACAAGTCATTTTCATCTACACATTGTATGATTTCTTGCCAAAAAAACCAAAATTTAAACAAACCCTAAATCTAAAAAATTTCTAATTTAAGAGAAAAAATTTAACATATAAACATAAAAAGTTAATGGTGTTTGATTATGAAAACTTACTTGTTATTGGAGTATTGTTTGATTTGAACTTGAAGGAATTTTAGGTTTGGGTGATTTGAGAGAGATTTTAGATGAGAAATGAGGAAATGAGGTGTTCTGTCTTCTTTAAGGTAGCACGTAGCGTTAGTTAACTAGCGCTGTGCAAGTTAACTCATGGAGCGTTAGTTAAGTAACGCAAAGTTTAACACTTGCGTTACTTAACTAACGCATGGGCATTGTAGGCATGGCTGCAGGGTGCGAGTGTTTGGTGCAGGGGGAATAGCAAAATTCTTAATTTAGTGGTGTTTTTAATAGAAGTGGGTAGGTTTCTACCTTAATGGGTGGCTAACTTGGGTTTGGTTCACACTAAAATGCTACTTGGTCTAATCTTCCAACACTCACCCATAATCAAATCATACATGATTTTGTAAATAGTGTGAATATCCATACATTAAAAGATAATAAGTAATAATAATATTAATAGATATGATAATAATGTTAATATTAATAATAATAATAATAACACAATTATTTGATCATGATGTCACAGAAATAGTTCATGGAAGAAGATAATGGTGTTACCCCATCATTGATATGTGCAGTCAAAAAACCATCTAAGCTCCTCTGTTGCCTGCTTGAAGGCATGTAAAACTCTTGGGGGAAAATGGTTGGTAGTAGAAATGTAACGTTTTATAAGTACATGGAGAATAACGTCAATTTATAACCATAAAAGTGATGATGACTAACCATTGGTTATCTCTCTTTTAAAGTGAGGTTGAATACTTTTTGATTGAATTTGGTAACCTTTAAGTATAGAAGTTGATAGCAAAATGAAATAGGGTAACTGATATTGGTGTCACACTTAATGCTATGTTGGACAGTTTTTTTTCTTCATGAAAGTAATTGTGGCATTGACAATTAACAACTTCTTGCATTGGTTCATTTCTTTTTGTTGTTTATATCGACTTATGAACATGCTTTGTAATCAGGCTTAATGAAAATAAAGTAATTTTAGCAATTTTGTATGGTTATAAATTATCACATAACTAGAGAAATGTTGTTTCTACCTAGAGGATAGAACACTACTTTGATCAAAGACATGTAGTCTTTTCAATTTTATATGATTTGTATAGTTTAACCCTATTTTCAACACTACTTGCCTAAAATAACTATATTGCCCTCAATTTTTGTTGAAATATTGTTGTTTCCAAAAAGGTGCTGCAGGGATACTTCATAAGTAATATTGGTTGATGTTTTAATTTACAAAATTCAGATAATGTTTATTTCTTTCAATTGTAAATTTAATGATTTTAGCGTTCATATACTTTTAATGAAATATTTATTTATTTTAACAATCATGAAACCATAATACCCGTATGTCGCACGGGTCGGCCGACTAGTTGTAATATCTCAACATAAAGTCATAAAAAAAATGATAAATTGTAATGTTAAAAGTAAGTAATGTAATTATAATTCTGTTAACTTGAAATTTAAGCGTAGTTTATTTGATAATATAGTATTATTGAACATGGTTATTATATTTAAAGGCATGATATAATATTAATAATAGTATGTAACTTAAGGTAGACAACAATTAACACATAGAACTTTGAATTCCTAGGAATTTAACAAATCAATAAATAGTCGTAGGTACTAAATCTCATAAATATGTTACACATGCTTCTCTAACGAAATCATGATGCATAACATTGTTGAAATACCACAATAAATGATCAGAATCAAATTCCTTACAATAAAACTTCTGGTTCGAGCCGTTTATCTGTTCATAAATTTCAAAAACATTATTGATACTTGTGATTGATATAATTTATTCAAATTTGTAAAATGTTTATTATAAAACCACTTACCGAACATTTTGAAACACTTCTTTGAATACAATATTAGTTGCAATATCAGTAGCCTTCTTTTCTTCATCAAGAATCAATATCCTCAAACATTTCTTTGTTTATACTCTTGAAATCGCAACATACAACTCATAAAATAAATATACTATAAAATAGTTAAATTATATATTTCATCGCAAATATATATTTATTTAATATTTAGTTCATTTAAACATGTGGCTTCCTTAATCTTAGCATTGTCAAGAAGAATGATAGTAGGTCCAAAGTCAGATTTGGTCTTGGTGTAATTTAGAAATCGAAACAAAAATCTTCACACAATATACAACTTAATAATGTTTCCCTGTATATAGATAGAAAATGAATAAAATGATGTCATTAACTCGTAATATACAATAATTTGATTAGAATAAGAAAATTTACATATGGTCTTTCGTCCTGAAGTTGATTTGTATTTTCCTACTCACAGGCACAGTTAATCCATGAAATTCCCCAATGATATCTATCCAACATATAACAAATGTTAATGACATATATCAACATACAATTTTCAATACTGCAACAAACTTATTAATCCAAAAATTATGACAACTAACCTATAAGGACATCTGGCTTTACATCTTCTTTATTGATCTCATCAAATTCCTTGAAGTTGAAGGATTGTTTGAGTATCTCATGTTTGTCAATAGCATCAATGATTATTCAACCACTAAACACTAACCTAAACTTATGACCAGTTGTTTTCATGGTCATCTCATTTTTCTCTTCCTCAAAGTTTTGCAAAGTAAAAGTAGTATTCTCAGCAATTCTACCCTTAAACTGATCTTTGTATTCAGTTGGCACAATGACTTGAATACGATCACCCTAAAAAATGAAGGATTTTCACTTTCAGATGAAATTAAGATGAAAAATAGAAATACAATATATAATGATACGATATAATCATATAGATTTTGAAGGGTTATTTTAACAACACATGTTTGTCACATACAACCCCATCTTAATATGTTGTTTGTTCTTCGAATTTGCAACACTCCATAAATCAAGAACTCGAACACCAATTTTCCAAAGAGATTTTGAATCATTGAGGTCTTGATTTGTTTCAAAGGCCTTGCCAATATTGCTGAAAAAACATATTATCAACATGTAAAATAGCATATAATTCATATATTATGAACATAATATTATAAAAACTAACAAATTATGCACATTAAAAGTAACAGATCAGAAACATATTATGAAAAATATAACATAAAAACCAAACATAATCATGGAAGCTAAAAAAATGCAAACAAAAAGTAGACTGTAACAGAAGGGTATTTTTAAAAATCCAAAGTTTTGACTAAAAATGCCTTCATGGAAGTCAAAAATATGTAAACAACAATTGAAACATAACCCAATATCTTTTTCCAATAATCCAACATAAATATTTTCATGATAAACAAATTAAAAACACATTAGCTTAAACAAAAGCATAAGTTAAACAGACTATAAAAATATTATCTTTAATGATAAATGTTTTCATGCAAGCATAAATAATTAGAATGACAACTAGAAAAGAACCCAACACTCAAAAATAGAACTTTGTCAAAATGAAACTGAAAAAAAAAAAAAAAAAAAAAAAAAAAACAAAATCTACACTAACCCACATTATAAAATATGATCTTAGATAAAACAATCTATAAAAAAAACTAATTCCAACAAACACATTTAAGAAACAACGAAAAAATTGAAAGAAATATCGAAAAAAAATTTGGAAAAAATTACCAGAAAGACGAGTTTATAAGAGTAATCTGAAAACAAAAGAAAACTGAAATGAAATCAAATATGAATCGAACGTGTAACAAATGTAGATAAGAAGAAATGAATGAAAGGTAGAGAAAATAAGTGAGAGAAACTAATTCTACTTGCGTTTGAAAGAGAGAAAGTATTAGAATTCCTTTGATTTGAGTTTGTAAGCGAGAGAGCCTGAAAAGAGGGCTTATCTGCTACAATTAGACAAAAACTTCCACTAAAGTGATTCATACTTTGATAAGTGTGTACAACTTGTTTCAAAACCACTTTTCTTTACCTTTCTCTGCTAAGGACACAATACCATTTCTTTCTTTTGCAAGCATATTTGAAATCGCAGATGCCAGTTGTCAACACACGAACTACCCACTTGTCATGCAACGCAACTGCCAATTGTTAAACATAGAAGGAGTTACTTGTCAGCTTCATGTGCAGCGTGCACATCCTTTTGACATTGTAACTCCCCAAAACATAGAGTACCGATTAAAGAGTTATTAGTAGGTTAAGCGAGATGTTATAAAAGACCATGGACAAAAAGAAAATTTCTATGATATATAGCCATATCAAAGAACAAAAAATCAAACTCAACATTTCTTCCTCATTCTCTTTCTCTTCTCTTGGTCTCTCACTCTCTCCTTCATCCAAAAACTCTAACCTTCACCATTCACTCAAATTCCCAAATACAAACATACATGCAAGTAGAAATTGAGACGGGTAATTGATTCTAGGTCTGAACAAGAGTTTAAAAGTATAAAATTGAAGCTTAGGAACAAAAGAAGGTTGGATATATGGTTTCAAGAGAAGGAACGAATTGGGAAAAATTGTTATGAGCAATGATTGGGCTTGAAGGGTTTTGTATCAGTTTCATCTCATAAGGAATAAGGTGAGTTTCCCCTTTCCCTCACCCCTCATGCATAATTTAAATTAACTAATTTTTAGGTTATAATTAATTGATGAGAAGTAAATAGTTGATTATGCATGTTAGATTTTAAGAAATTGTAGTTGTTGCATTGGTTTGTTGTGTACTTCACTAAATTGATCTGTTTAAATGAAAATATGATTGAACTACTAAAATAATTTGTTAGATTGGTTTAGTTGTGATGAAGTGATTCATGTTGTTTATGAGAATGAAATTTTAATGATTGACTAGAATTTCTTGAAATTTTTTGCACAAAATAGGTTCAATTCGTAATTTTTCATAATTTATTAGTTATGAATTTTCCAATGGGACCAATTGCAACAAATTCATATGTATGTTGGTTATCTGAAATAAAATGTGCAAAAAGAATTGAGTTTATATGACTAATTCATTCACAATTTTATCAACTATAGTTCTGAAAATGTGTTTTGCACATCAATTTCAACGTAAGAATTTTATTAAATTTACAAAAATTTAATAATTTTTTTTGCATATGTATTGGTTACTTTCAGAAAAATTTACAAAATTTCTAATTTCATTGATGGCTTTGATTGATACACAGTTTTGCAGAAAATTCTGTTGTATAATTCATGTATAGTTTCATGTTCTATACTTTACTAAAAGGCCTTCAATGATCAATGTTACATGAAAGAATGATGGTTGATTAAAGGTGAATTTTATGTGAAGTCGGACATTCCTTGTCCGTAATATTTTAATGTTTCATGATTGCATAAACGATCGATAAATTTGAGTGGAAATATTAGGATTCAATCTAGCTAGGTGGAATCCCCATCTACGACGAGACATGTAAGAAGGGGTAAACGAGGCACCGTTTACCAAAGTTAATATATCTCCATAAAGTTAAGAATATGTTAGGTCATCAAAAGCATCCCACGTTCGGTAACTTAATTAATCAAGTTATCAATGAATATGTTATCTTAAGGTTAACTAATTATTGAAATGAAGTTCTTATTTATGTTTATGTTCTATTTTTCTGGTATAAGTAATTTTCAAAGTATCATCAGAGGCTGATTTAGGGTCTAATTATCCGCTGTATTTTTAAAGGTGTCTTTTATGTAAATGTAAATATTTTGTAAATCTTTATTCTAAATAAAGTTATTCAAAGTTATTCATATGAAGTTTTAAGTTGAAATCTTAAAGTAAAACTCCTTTTGAGTGGAAAAAGTTTTAAATTTTTGATACTCAAATTGGGATGTTACAGGTATCTCTTGTAACAATAATATTGGTTACCAAATCCTTAATCTTTCCAATACATTTTACATAATCAACAAGATTTTCTATCAAAATCATTCGTTAAGAGTTTCCGATGTTGTTTTTTCAAGATCAAACATCAATAAATGTTGTCTTTCACCTACTCCATGGTGAAAATTGTCGTTGCTTTGAAGAGTCTATGAGAAATGTGTTTGCGTTGAATTGGATAAGCAGTGATTGCAACGAATGTAACAACACTGGAGGCAGATGTGGTTTTGATTTGGGATAGATGGTGTTTGAAGAGATTGATCTTGAGAGAGAAGAAGAGAAATTTGCATAACAACGTTTGTGTTGCTGTAAATAAAAACATATCCCTTAGAATGAATGTTATGGTTTTTAGGAGTAGAGAAGAAAATCTTGTTCAAAAAAACGTTTGATTAAAATGGATCAGTCTTCAATTCTGAATTTTCTGGGTGAAGAATATGCAATTTGCGGATGAAGATGAAGATTGATGAAGGAGGAATTTATGAAACTGATGCTTATTCTATTAAAATTCAAAATTAAAATTCAAATAAAAAACTAATTTCTGATTTTTTATTTTATAAGTATTTGATTACATTTAATTGCCACGTGTGTGCCACATAATCAAGTTTGCATAATCAGCAAGTAACACATAGGCAAAATGGTGCCAAATCAACAAAGAAGTGGGGTCATGACTTTTTTAAAAAACAATATTTTTTGCAAGGATGTATTTCAAAAGTTTTTTTTTTTGCAGGGACCAAAACCCAAACTTGTCATATTTGCAGGGACCAAAAGTATTTTTAGCTTAATATTTATAACTATAAGTGATGTGAATTCGATCTCAAATCACATGAAAAAAAACTTAGATGTGTGGAACTAGTATCAAAACAAAAGCAACTAATAATCATATTGTCTCAAGCAACAACAATAAACCGATAATCACGATAAAATATAAGTGAGTAAAGGAACAACACATCTAAATATGTTTTATTTAGATTGATCCAATTTGACATACGTCTAGATAATAGAGTAGCTATTCAATCCACTATCAAAGAAAAGATACAAAGAAGTTCTAAGAAGTTAGATCTTAGATCTCTCAAAGAACAAATCGTAATTCCTACCCTTTTATCAAGTCCCTCGACTCACAACGAGATCTAATAGAAGTCAAGAGATAAAGCTTTTGTTGGGTTTCAAGTATGAATGATTAAGTCTCACATTGCTTATGAATGGATAAAATGTTAGATTTATAAGAGGGGTGGATTATTAATCCAATGCCTTAATGTTTTTGGTTGAGATGTGTTGTCTCATTCACTTGCGGTCTAGGAGCATTGGCTCAATGTTTCTCTCATGACACCTAGACTCCCCAACAAGCTATATTATGGCCCTAATTCAACTTTGTGGGGGAGTGGAGTTGGATTGTGTGTTGTCTCATATTATATGAGGTTTGAACTCACACTTAAAGGGAAGATTGTTGGACTTCAATTGTGAGTCATTAAGTCTCACATTACTTATGAATGAGTAAAATATTAGATATATAAAAATGTGACTCATATACCTAATGTGTTCCGCTTTTAAGTGGAGATATGTCTTAAGGTTCTTGTGGTCTTAGAGCATTGACTCGTTGTTGCTCATGTGCCCCAAGACTCCCCAACAGCTTTGACCACTCCTCTTTACGATATCGCACTCGCAAATGTGTCCTAAAAGTGTTTTCCCACCCAACAATCTCACCAAAAAGCACTTAACCCTTGGTCTACAATTTCCTTAAGAATTCTCTCTTTTCATCTTTTAAAATTATGCAACAAATACTTTAAAACCAACTCCTTGCGTCACCTATTTGCTTTGATAAGGTTTGAGAGAGTTTTGGTGTGTAGTGCTTCATATCATATGTTCTTTATTGTGTATTCTTTATCATATCATGCCCGCTTCTCATCTCTTGTTTCCTTTCCAACCAAAACATTATGCCATCTCCTTACACTATTATCCTTTTTCTTTCCCTTCCTTATTTTGTCTTATATACTAACCTGCATGCTTGAAAAATAAAGTCGACCCTTTAGTCTTAATGTAATGGTTCTTCCAAACAAAGTAGAAGTACAACTACTATGGAAATGACCAATGGTCATGAAGCACAAGACAAGTTGATCAAGCTCATAACAAGTAAGAAAATCCTTTGGTTAACACATTGTCAGCAAATGCATCATTTGTGTCAAAAAGTCCTAACCATCGTTTGGCATGACGATCATCTACATGGTTAACTGCATTCACACCACGTTTAAATATCTGACCAAGAAATCGTTTGGATGATTTTTTTATAAATGCAGAATATTTTATTGAAAGAAAAAAAAGGAAAGGATAAGGGGGGAAATAAGCCAAAACTCAATCAAAGAAGAAAAATCCAAAAGAGATACAAGGATCACTACTAAGATAACCAACAAAACCTATTAAGAGACCCATTGCAAACTGCATTTCCGTAAGGATCACAAAGCTAGCAACCAATGAGACCACCAGAAAGTCAAGATAAGAATTAACTTTCGAGAATATTTAAATAACCATCTCAAAGACAACATACAACATTTCAAACTGTAGCAAACTCCCACAAGAGATACAAACAGAAACAATCCACCATAATATCAATTGCAAATGAATTATGCAACTAATATGAGCCACCATAAAAGGTACCAAAGTTAGGTAACATTGAGATATATAAGAAATATAATATAGTTGAAAACAGAGTTACTTATGTACTGAAACAAAACCAGGGAACTCTAAACCATCAATCCTTATGGCTATATGAGCTAAAACAAGACAAAGCGGGAAATTTTTTAGCGACTCAAGGTTCTACCAAAAGTTAAGAATTTTGTTTGTTGAGTTTGTAGGGATTGTACTCCCACTCGCGCTCTTTTGAGCAGTAGCGACATGCCATGTACTGTTTATTGTGTGGTTTGCAACATTAATTATGAGGATAATATCCATATGTTACTCAAATGCCCTATGGCGGTACAAGTTTGGAAAGTGGCTAACTTGTGGGCTAAGATTATTAGTGCACTGCATCACTCGTATGACATGACAAAGGTTATTCTCTAATTGTTTCAATGTGTCCTAATGTGAAAATTTTGCTACCATCTTATGGATTATTTGGAAGAGTATGGACACGAGACTTTGGCAATGCGTGGAAGAAAATAAAAATTAGATTATATACAGGGTTACTCGCCTTCTTGAAGATTGAAAGTTGGCCAATATTGTGTTTTCCAACGATAATGACAGTAATTCAACCACCACCACCACGAGACAATGACACTCAAATGGATCTAAGATGCAACAATGGATAAAACAGACAATTGGAAGATTCAAGTGTAATATAGACGCCTCATTTTCTGCCTCTAGTGACAAAGTTGGCATATGTATGTGTATAAGGGGAGACACAACTTTGTTCTTTCAAAGACCCTTTGGTTAGCTACTTTGTATTCGATTGACATTATAGTTATTTCATGTATTGATATAGGTGCACGATCTTCAGCTGGATAATGTCAACTTTGTACTTTGATTCGAAGAAAATGGTAGATTCCTTGCACAACCAAATTATAGACATGACAAAATTTGGTGTTATTATGAATAAGTGTAAAAATTATTGTAACATGTATTATTGAAAACTCTCACGTCGAGTTTAATCAGGGGCAAGTCAATATGATCACTCACACATTAACGTGGGTAGCCTCATCTCAAGCTAGCTCCCACACATCTGTTCTTGATGTACCGCATTGTCTTTGACTTGATATATATATATATATATATATTTGAAATATTATTATTATTATTTATATATATAAAAGTACATATTTTTGAAAATCTCAATTATTTTATTAAATAAAAATAATGAAATTGTAAATAAAATTTAGGCGAAATACCTCCCTAGGTCCTTTAAGTTTCACGTTTGTTTCAGATAGGTCCTTTAAGTTTCTAAGGTTTCAGATAGATCCTTTAAGTTTCGAGTTTGTTTCGGATAGGTCCTTTAAGTTTCTAAGGTTTCAGATAGGTCCTTTAAGTTTCGAGTTTGTTTCAGATAGGTCCTTTCTATCAACCTCCGTTAAGCCAAAGTTGAT
>Ga0228710_1008094_pt1 | contig 15222 bp, 10 predicted proteins | sample MedpolnodulmetaG_FD_177995 | JGI IMG/M metagenome (GOLD analysis project Ga0228710, IMG submission 177995) | Root nodule microbial communities from Medicago polymorpha collected in Santa Monica, California, United States - pink nodules | ecosystem: Host-associated > Plants > Roots > Nodule...
TTTTGGCCCCCCTAAAGAATGACCACTTATCAGTTTGGACTCCACTTATCATGCCAGTTTGGACACCATGCAAGTTTGGACTCCACTTATCAGCATCCTTCTATCTCCATGCCAGTTTACACCATCAGAGACTGAGAAATTGACATAAAATCAGTTAATCAAAAGAGGTCCAGAAGTTAGGGGGTAAAAATATCCTTTTTTTTAAAGGGGTCAAAATCGCAACTTTTTGAAACATATGGGGTGAAAAGTGCATTTAAACCTTAATCTTTTTGTTTTTTTTACGGATTATTCCTTATCTTATACATTATGACAAAAAATATACTTAAAAAGAAAACTTTAATGAAAGAATCTCATATATTCGCTCTTCTTATATGCCTTAAAAGAAAATAAAAGAAATAGAAAAGAAAAAAGTGTATTAAAAGAATGTAGTAGTAGGGTATGGCAGACACGACATCATGCAAATTTTACGCGGTTATACGTAGTAATAAATCTTGGCCATCAATTTCAGATTCAGTGGTTCAAATTACATTGTTAATAAATTAATTTTAAATGGTCTTGGTCGTTGATTTAGATTGGACGGACCGGATTTTAATTGCACGATCAAATCCATTTTCGGATATGACAGCAGAAAATACAACCTGAAAAAAAAATAAAAAAAAATAAGACCATGAACATGCCCAAAAAGATGTCTTGTAACGGCAAACCAATTTATGGTTTTTTAATGAGTGTTTGTGGGTTCCCATAAACTAAATGAAAAGGAACTGACAAAGAATATGCACTCCAAGAAAAAAAACTCATGTGTCACTTTTGGTTTTGGTAACAACTCGATCCTGCCACCTTTGATTAATCAAATCTTAGTCCACGCAAACAAATTCTCCATTTCATTTCATCCCTTATTATTTTCTCCATCTTCATTCTTTTTCCTCATTTATATGCATAAGAAATTGAAAGGAAAAAAAAGAGTAGAAAGAATCTGAATTGATGAGTCAATGGATACATGTACATGTTGCTATTATAGCAGCCTTAGTTGGATGTATTTCAACCCTTTTGTTTGTTTTCATATGGTGGTTTTGTCATCACAAAAAAAATCAAAAGAGATTTGTTGAATCAAATAGCTTGAACAAAAGAGAAAGCCAAGAAAGAAATAATCATTTTGATCAAAGAAGAAAGAGCAAAGGAAGAAAAGATTTGTTCAGCTGGAATGATCATCCATATTTAGCTTCTGATGCTATAGAAAATGGATGGTCAAGATTTGCTTTCACTAGCTACATGAGCAATATTTCATCAAAAAAATCAACTTCATCAACCCTATTAGGATCATGTGGAGGTAGTGATGAATATGGAAGAGAAAATGAGGCTGAAATAAGCTGGGAAGTGTGTCAAGGATCAAATGAATTCATGCAGAAGATAAGACTCAATCCTGGTTTAAAAGAGTGTTTTTTTCATCCTAACAACAGTTCTTCAAGTGTTGCTTCTGTTATTAGGACTTCTCTGCCTCTTCCTGGTCCTTTTTTGGGGAACCATGCATTTCCACAAGAAGCTTATTTTGAAATCACTGTACTGTATTCTTCTTGGAATGGAGATTATGAGTTGGTAGGAAGAAGAGAAGGGGAGAAGACAAAACTACTCATTGAAGATAGTTCAAATGATGAAGGTGATCTGAAAAGTGTTGAAGAAATGAAAGTTGAAGGAAAAGGTGGGATAAGTGAAACTGTGATGTTGTCATTAGGGTTAACAGGTGGAGGAGGTGTTCCTCTAAGAGTTCCAGGAACTTATCCTAGAAGCATAGGGTTCAACTCCAATGGTTCTGTGTTTCTTGATGGTAATTATAAATTGCATTGCATCCCCTTGTCATGTTCATTTTATTTACCATATGAAAACATTACATTACATTTCTAAAGGTCAAAATATGTTAATCAATAGGTAACACTAATAAAATGCTGCACAAATTCACAAGTAATATAGTTTTAATACTTTTACAAATCTTGTTTCAATTTCTGTTTCTTTATGAAATCTAATTTTAATATTTGGTCACAGGAATGAAACTTGTATTCGAGTCTGAGAAAGCACAATGGGTAGGAAATGATACAGTAATTGGTTGTGGATTTGATCCAAGGCAAAAGAAAGTTTTCTTCACATTAGACTCAGAATTGGTGCATGTAATCCACTGTCAATCAGAGGAATTCAGCACTCCACTATGTCCAACTTTGGCTGCAAATATAGACATTATGGTTTTGGTTAATTTTGGACAAATTGCATTCAAATATGCTCCTGCAAATGCACAAAGAACACCAAATCCATGCTTCATAGCACCACTTGTACATTCCCCCGGTGCTGCACTTGGATTTGATGACAGTAAGGAACTATTCTCCATGGGAAGGATTGATTCTCCGTGGCAGAATCGATCGGCAACAAAAGGAAATCACATCAATGGGAATAATAATCTAGCAATTGATTTTGATGAAGAGTCTGAAGCTGACTTATTTGAAATTGTGTTGGATGGTTCAGAAAAATCACCATACTCAGTGTCCTTATCATAGGTTACAGCAAAGGTTGCATAGTCAAATGTAGTTACGCTGTTTCCATTAGCAGTCAAGTGTGTCTGTTTTGGTGTCTGACACATTTTTCAAATGTATGTTTCAGTGTCTTATCCAGTATTCATGTTTGTGTCAATATTTCATAGGTTCTGGCTTTCACAGTTGAAAGCACTGAAATTATGTGTAGACACCAAAAATGTATACACTCATTTTTTTGTTGGTGCTTGATAAAAAATGAGCATGGCTTTGCTGCACAATCGTCAATTATCATTGAAGTCAATGATCTCGACCATTGATGAAGATTGGAACGGCTAATATTCGAAGTTATGAATTTGTCTAGTCACAATTTGAGTCATCTGATCTTTATCCGATTGATTAAATTGTCTAACAGCAGAAATTAAAGGAGTTATTGACTAATATTAACGAATCATTCATTCCCATACATGAATATTCAAAACACGGAAAGTGGTTCATGTAAACATTCTCTTTGTTGGTCCATGTAAAATAAATTGACAATGACATAGCAGAGTGGAATAAAGAAAGAAAGAGGAAGTTACATCATTATTGCTACAAGACTAATGCATTAGTTACTGTCATCATTAAGCAACAGTGTCTAATTGCTTTGTGTATGTCTAATATTTTGGTCTATGTTTAGAATTTTAATATTTTAATTAATCTACTTTTTCCAACTTTATACTTAGTGGGAGATAAAACTTAAACTAATTACTATAATCGATTAAATACAAATGTTTTCATCTATGTATATCGATAATTATAGATCAACTCATTAAATGAATCTTAGTATCTTGAATAGTATGCAGTGGAGTATGTGAATTTGATCACAAGACATCATGGGATTAAAAAAACACTAGAAAAAACCACTTATGTATTTGATGGTCGCACTTGACCGAAACTAAAGCAGTCGGTGGCTTGGTGTGTGTGCCTACATATATAAATCAACTATCCTCATTTGAAGGGTTCATGCATCTAATCTAACTAAAATAATCTTTTCATAATCCTGACTACCATGATTTTAATATTCTATACACTTACGTTGGTTGGTTTTCAACAAACTCCATTTGTAAAGGACAGAGGTGTTATGTTGCATTTTATTACTATTAAATTAAATAAAATAAATAATTAAATAAAATCACACTTTCATCAAACTCCATTTGTGAAGGACAAAGGTGTTATGTGTTGAATTTTATCATCGTAAAATAATAAAATAAAATCACACAATCATCGTGAGCTTCACTAAGTATGAATGACTTTCTAAGGAACACAATACAGCACTAAACAAGTAAAATGTGTCCTAGGATTAGGAAGTAATTTAGAAAGCAAAAATAATCCCTTTTAGATATTCTTATGGCTTTAAGCTCTTCGGATCCGCTATTCGATTAATCCTTGATCACACACATCTATTTGTTTCAGAGTTGGACTGCCTCATTCATGTACGACTCCAAACATCAAATTCAAGTATCTTTTTGGAAGAACATTGTAATGCTCACGTTGAAATGACAACATGAAACCGTTACAATTTGCGGAAGAAAATCATTACAGACACTCATATAAATTCAATCATGTTGCTGTGTGTGAAGTTGTAAAATTTAGGAAGCATTTCTGTGAGTAACCGATGCTTAAATGCCCTCTAATTTTTGACGTTACGTTTTTCAAAAGATATGTTAACAAAAGTAGCAGTGAGATCAAAGGCTACCTTTCCATAACACAGCAATGTTGATCCTCAACGTTGTTAACAGATTGGGATTTTCATCAAGGACATCAATAGCTGTAATTGCAGCGCTTGCAAGCAGAAAAGACATAGCCAGAGCTACTCAACCGCTGCCAAGGTTGAAGACATTGAGATATTAGAGCAGGGAAATGGATGAGAAATAATAGCCATCATCAACCAAGTTGGCAAGAGTTACTTAACATGTGCACTTAGGGCACAAGTTAGCAAGGCCCCTATTTTTATTACTTAAGTTAGAGTCTAAGAAAGTAAATTCTTGATTTCCACATTTACAATTTTTCCTCTCATTTGATGTTCAGTATACATGGAAATCAAAGATGGTTAGAACTCACTGTCACATAACAATTCTGTTGGAACTTGATTAACAATGGTGGTTTTTCACTGATCACACACACACTCTTTCAGAGAGAGAGAGAATATAGTTGCAACAAATTTTTTCATGAAAGTAACTGAACTGACTTGTATTCACTATGTAACAGTATTTATATCACTTACAAATGTATTATGTATACACCTTATAAAGTGTAAGCTATGTATGAATACAAAACTAGATTATTCATTTATTAATCAACTAACACACCCCCTTAATCTAGTTTGCTACAATCAATCATGTTCAAGTTGTTCCTCATCTTCTTGAAGTTGTCCTTCTTGAGGGACTTGGTAAAAATGTCAGCACGTTGATCCTCTGATTTGCAGTAGCTCAATTTGAGCTTTCCCTTGGTAACTTGATCTCTAAGGAACTGATATCGTGTCTCTATATGCTTGCATCTTCCATGTGCTACTGGAAACTTGGCAAGACTTATCGCTGATTTGTTGTCAACATACAACTCTACTGCATCTTCCTTCTTCATCTTGAGTTCAAGCATTAACGTATCAAGCCACACTGCTTGACAGGCACCCATTGCAGCAGCAATGTATTCTGCTTCACATGATGACAGTGCAACTACAGCTTCCTTTTTTGAACACCATGACACAGGTGTTGTTCCTGCAAAGAACACAAAACCAGCAGTGCTTTTTCTATCATTCTTATCTCCACACCAATCTGCATCAGCGTAACCATACAATTCCTTCATATTCTCACTGCTCTTACTTGGAAGCAGAATTCCATAGCTCATAGTTCCCTTCAAATATCTCATGATCCTTTTAGCTGCCATGAGATGTGATACTCTAGGCCTGTCCATAACTCTGCTAATCACACCGACACAGAATGCAATATCTGGTCTAGTGTTGCAGAGATATCTCAGTGCACCTACCATCTGTCTAAACTCAGTTGAGTTCACCTCTTCTTCATCACCATCTCTCACAAGATTCAGTCTTGCTTCTGCAGGTGTTTCTGCACTATTACAGTTCAACATATTAAACCTGGTGAGCACATCAGCAATGTATTTCTGCTGACTAAGAACCATTCCTGCACTTGTTCTCCTGAATTCAATCCCAAGGAAGTAAGATAACTCCCCAAGATCTGTCATATCAAACTCACTCATCATATTTTTCTTGAATTCAGCCACTTTAGCTTCACTATTTCCTGTCACCAGCAAATCATCTACATACAAACACACAATCACTATGTCTGCACCCCCTGACTTCACATATACACCATGTTCTGAGATGCATTTGATAAATTTCATGTTGATTAAAGCTTTATCTATCCTCTTATTCCAAGCTCGTGGAGCTTGTTTCAAACCATACAATGCTCTTCTTAATCTCAACACCTTATCTTCACTACCCTTCTTCACAAAACCTTGTGGCTGATCTATGTACACTTCCTCTTCCAAATCTCCATTGAGAAAAGCTGACTTAACATCTAATTGATGTAAGTTCCAACCTTGCATACTGGCATGTGCAACCACCAATCTCACAGTTTCAAGTCTTGCAACAGGTGCAAAGACCTCTTCATAATCAATGCCTTGCCTTTGTAAGAAGCCTCTAACCACTAGTCTTGCTTTATATTTCACTACTTCTCCTTTTGGATTCACCTTCACCTTATACACCCATTTCACTCCAATTGTCTTCTTCCCTTTGGGTAGTATGCACAACTCCCAAGTATTGTTCTTCTCTATTGGTCTGATCTCTTCTTTCATTGCACCTAACCACTTATAATTCTTTACTGCTTCTTCAAAATTCACTGGTTCAATCTCAGCAAGTAATGTAAAATGAACTACATCACCCTCATCATTTACTGCACTATCTGTCATTATTTCATAGTCATTCAGTCTTGCAGGAATTTGTTTTTGCCTCACTGGTCTTCTTGATGTCTCAGCTGTGTCATCTTCAGTTTCCTCTGGCTGCACAAGCTCAATTTCATCAACAATTTCTTGAGCATTGTCATCAACATATTCATCATCTGACATATCTAATATACTCTGTTTCTCTGTTTTAGTAACATCATTCCACTTCCATTCATTATGCTCATCAGCCACCACATCTCTACTTATCACTATCTTGTTGTTCACTGGATTTATCAGTTTGTATCCACTGGTTGAATGATATCCCAGCAAAATCATCCTCTCACCTTTGTCATCCAGTTTGGTTCTCACTTGATCAGGCACATGTCTATAACATATGGACCCAAACGCTCTCAAATGAGACACACAAGGCTTGGCACCAGTCCAAGCTTCCTCAGGAGTCATATTCTCAACTTTCTTAGTTGGACTTCTATTCAAAATGTATGCAGCAGTGTTCATTGCTTCTCCCCACAGATACTTAGGCAGATTTTTACTTTTCAGCATACTTCTCACCATATTTAACAGGGTCCTATTCTTTCTCTCGGCAACACCATTATGCTGAGGTGTGTATGGAGGTGTGACATCATGAATAATGCCTTCACTTTCACAAAATTCATTGAATTCAGTAGACACATATTCCCCACCTCCATCAGTTCTCAATATTTCAATACTCTCTCCACATTGTTTTTCTACTAGAGCTTTGAATTTCTTGAATATACTCAACACATCACTCTTCCTCCTAATCAAGTAAATCCAAAGTTTTCTAGTGAATTCATCTATAAAAGTAACAAAGTATTTGTTACCTCCAGGTGTCTCATTCTGAATTGGTCCACACACATCAGAGAAGATCACTTGCAGCTTCCTCTTAGACCTGATAGACATATTTTTATTGAATGAATTTCTGGGCATCTTGCTTTCCATGCACTCTGCACACACATCTTTTGGCACATGGATGTGAGGAAGACCTCTCACCATCCCCTTGTGTTGGAGCTTACTAAAATCACCAAAATTCAGATGAGCATATCTGAAATGTCAGAACCATTCATCCTTGTTCACTGTTGTAGCCAAACACTGTTGAGTTACAACATCAAACTCAACCTTAAAGGTTCTATTCTTAGAGAGAACTGCTTTGATTAATAACCTGTTTTCACAGTCATACACTTTCATTCCCAACTCCTCTAGCACCATTCTGTAACCCTTCTCCAAGAGTTGTCCAATACTCAACAAATTACTTTTCATTCCTGGCACATATAGCACACCAGATATGAAGCACACATAACCATCTTTCCTTTTGATTTTTACTTTTCCTACACCTTCCACCTTCATTGTTCTATCATCAACAAATCTTACCCTGCTTTTGATAGAGTGATCCATGTCAATGAACCAATCTTTTCTGCCTGACATATGTGTTGAACACCCAGTGTCAAGAAACCATTCATCGTCATGATTACCTTCATTTGTCACAGTTGCCATATTCAATGTCTCTTCACTTATTTTCTCTTCTACAACCATCAGCAGTGTCTCTTCATTCTCATCTTCTTCTTGTGCCAACTTTACATCATTGTTATTTGTGTTACTATAACATTCATCAGCAAAATGTCCATATTTGTTGCAGTTATAGCACTGAATGTGACTTTTATCAGATTTTCTCCCTCCTCTTCCTCTCACACCTCTACCACCTCTACCTCTATAGCCTTCATTGCTATTGTTATTACTGGAATTTCCTCTACCACAGTTTGAGTTAGAGTTGTTACCTCTGCCTCTTCCACCTCTGTAACTGTTCCTGCCTCTTCCACGCCCTCGTTGATTATCACCTTTGGTGCTACCAGTTTGTGCAAGCAATGCTTGCTCAACACCTGATTTCGCAGCCTTTCTTTCATCTAGTTTGTGCAAGCGTACCTTGAAGTTCTTCCAACTTAATTTCTGATAGGTCTTTCAATTATTCAATCGCCACCGTAACATGGTCAAATTTTGAATTTACAGATCGCAGAATCTTCTCAACTATTGACTCATCAGTCAGGGTTTCACCACAAGAACGCATCTGATTCGTCATTGTTTGAATTCTGGTGAAGAAATCAGCAATCTTTTCGTTTTATTCCATTCCTATCAATTCGACTGTCTCCGTAGGGTTTGCAATCGTGCCTTCTTCAATTTCTGATCACCGGCATAGGAATTCGTAAGAACATCCCACGCCGCTTTGCTTGACTCCGATCTTGCAATCTTTTCGAAAATTGCTTGATTCACGCACTAGTGTAGAATACACAGGCCTTTGCAATCTTTCTTCTTCGCATCTTTATACGTCGCTTGTTGCACAGCGGTTGGATTCGCCGGTAACGGGTCGAGTCCGTTCACCACCAGATCCCACACATCTTGAGAGCCAAGAATCGCTTTCATCTTCATGCTCCATGGGTCGTAGTTTCTGCCATCAAGAACCGGAAATGTCACCGGAAAGTGTCCGTTCATATTCGCCATTGTTGCTCACTCACTGTTCTTCTCGCAATTGAATGTTTCACTCACTTCACTTGCATTCAATCAACAAGCTTCAACAACCTTGCTCTGATACCATTTGTTGGAACTTGATTAACAATGGTGGTTTTTCACTGATCACACACACACACTCTTTCAGAGAGAGAGAATATAGTTGTAACAGAATTTTTGATGAAAGTAACTGAACTGACTTGTATTCACTATGTAACAGTATTTATATCACTTACAAATGTATTATGTATACACCTTATAAAGTGTAAGCTATGTATGAATACAAAACTAGATTATTCATTTATTAATCAACTAACAAATTCCATACTTGGTGATCTATAACTCTTGCACTTCCGGTGCAGAATCCTCCTTCTGTGGCCAATGCATGTCCCATAGAAGCAGTTATAAGATCTAACTTCTCAACCTGCAGAACACAACCACAAATCATAATAAATAGCAGTGCAATTTTGAATATATATACCCACGCTAGAACAGAGTTTTTCAGTACATATATATACTGGTACTCCATAGTGTTCAGTGACACCTCTTCCAGAACTTCCAAGCACACCAAATGAGTTGCTCTCATCCAGTAAAATACGAAAACGATATTTTTCCTTCAATTTAATGATCTCATCTAAGGGTGCTATTTGGCCAGAATTCTGAAAGAAAAAAAAAATCAAGGAAACATTTGTCAATAGTTACTGAACAAGCAATTTTAGTTTGCATGCAGCAGGTTAAAGCATATTATGAGCATAATAGATGTTAGTATCACAGCTACAGAAAAAAATAACTATTACAACTTAATGGTTGAAAAAACCAGGGCAAGTAGCAAAAGTCATTTAAAGAAGAGCAATGCAATAGACACCAATATAATAGCAACACAAACAGGCTCAAAGTGTTTATTTCAATCCTTTATAAATACATGTTGAAATTTCATTTGTTAATTATTGTACTATCTCAGAAGAGATAGTAGTTCATATAGCATTGTTTTTTTTTAAACTCGGTATCCGGCCCAAGGACCGACTAATCCGGGGGACCAATCCCAACGTCCACTAGGGGGTTCCCTATTAAAGCCAGAGCAAAGCTCTATATGGAATAGCCCACATGAATTGGCACCGTCATGTAGCACAATTTACCGATACTGCAAGTTGCAAGAAAAAGCGGACAATTAGTATAACTGATTGCTTTTAAACCTAAAGGTTGTGAGCGCTCCATTGGGAACACTGTATAGATGTGTAAATCTAATAAAACAACATGCATGAAAGACAAGATCTACCTGGTACAGAGCTTCAATGACAATATAACGCCTCAAATTTTTGGTCCCCTTATATTTGGAAGTAATGTTCTCTTTCTCTTAAGGAATCCATGTTATTGTGCTTGAAATATACCACTGTGCTTCTAGATAGATAAAGGCCATTCTGTATTCCCCAGTGGACTCCCTCATCCCTGTTAAAAGATATAAATTCATGCATGAAACTTGAACCTGCTTGAAACACCAGATTTATATAAACAACGCCTCCATTGATCAGCTGGTACAAGTGACTTAAGTTCGCTATATTTTGAAATATAAAGTACATGGAGAAGAATTTGAATCATTATTTAGACCATTTTAATAAAGAAGTAAAACCAGTAATATAAACCATTAAAATAGTTCTACATGTGGTATCTGGTTATCAAAGGCCAGTATAATGTCAACGGACCAAAAAACCGAGGAAAAATTGAACAAGATTGCGTAGTAAAAATATAACAGCAGCCAATATAAAGAGAAAATTCAGTATCTCAGGGAGAAAAAATAACAATTTTCCATGAATCACTATTTTAAGTTTGTATGTCATTCATGTGTGAATTGTTGTGGGTCTTATAAACAACTGAGTTTTGTAGTATATATTGAGTTGATACAACAGAGTTCCTTATTACTATTTAACTCATATCTTCACTAGACATACCTCAAGTAATTGAGCTGATACAATAGTTAAAGCTGATTCATGACACATCACTTAAATTTAACACAATTAAAGTAAAGTTAAATATGTTTTTGGTCTCTATAAATATACCAACTTTTCGTTTTAGTCCCTCTAAAATTTTCCTTCAACTTTTAGTCCCTAATTTTTTTTTGCATATCTTCACTTTTGGTCCCTCTTTTAAAGTAATATTACAGAACAAATGGTATTTTGCAGAAACATTCATAATATTACACGAATCTCTCCCAAAAAAAAATTAGAATTTTTTAACAAAACATGAATATAATATGAATTTTTATATTTTTATGGTTAAAAATTCATATTTAATTTATGTTTAGTCAAAAAATTCTAATTTTTTATGGGAAAGTTTTTTACAATATTCTACACATTTCTGTACAATTTCATTAAAAAATACTAAAATTTACTTTAAAATAGGGACCAAAAGTAGCGATTGAAAATTTTATAGGGACTAAAAGTTGAAGGAAAATTTTAGAGGGATTAAAACAAAAAGTGAACATATTTATAGGACTAAAAACATATTTTACCCATTAAAGTATCAAGCTGATGCTATAGTTAAATCTGTTTGCAAATAAATTTGCTTCTTATGTACTGATGCACAAAATTATACGGTTCAAGAATGAAGCCTACTACAAATTATTAGCAATTATACCTGATATGATATATAACCAATTCAAACCTGATATTAATTTAGTGAAAGAGGACAATGTCGAAGTGCAGTTCCATCACCACTAATATTGTTAGAAAATAGCAGTTGCTCATTGAATTCAAGTACTTCGAAATAACTTTAACGCGCATAAGTTATATAATGTCTTCACCAACATACCATGCATTAGTCAGACGCATTACCTCAGCAAAATATTTATGTTATTTGCTTAAATCATTTCAATTTACTGCTGGTTATTGATACTTTCTGTTTTATATGCATATGTATTTCAGATTTGGTGTTAAACAACGAGCAGTTGAAGGCGTACGCTCTAGCAGAAATTGAAATGTTGTTACAAAGTTACGGGAAGAGTTTATCTAAATATCCTCCAATGCCAACAGCAGATCATTCATTAGTTCCCGGCGTGCAGAATAAATTGATACAAGATGAGATGATCTATAACAGGCTTGAATTAGCTGATGAACAGAAAAGAATGATGTCGAGCATGACTGCAGAACAACGAATTGTTTATGATAGAATCATGACAAGGGTTGGTGAGGGAAAGCCTGGTCTGTTCTTTCTTTACAGTTACGGTGGCACGGGAAAAACATTCATATGGAGGGCTATGTGTGCTGCATTGAGATCTCAAGGTGAAATTATTTTGGCGGTTGCATTGAGTGGAATAGCTGCATTGCTTATACCAGGTGGAAGAACCGCACACTCTCGGTTTTGTATTCCTTTATGTGTTGACGAGTGTTAAACGTGTACCATTGAACCAAATTCACCATTGGCGACATTGATTGCAAAGGCCAAGCTCTTAATCTGGGATGAAGCACCAATGATGCACAAACATTGTTTTGAGGCTGTTGATCGGTCTTTTAGAGATATCCTTAAATTGGTGAACGGGCGAAATAAGCAGATTCCATTCGGTGGTAAAGTTGTAGTTTTTGGTGGAGACTGACAAATATTATCAGTGATACCCAAAGGTACCAGACCAGAAGTTGTACATGCGACAATTAATTCTTCGTGTCTTTGGAGATTTTGTGAGGTTCTCACTCTTACCAAAAATATAAGAATTCTCCACGGTGCATCTGAATCAAACATTGAAGAAAGAAAACAATTTTCTGATTGGGTAGTGGTATCGGTGATGGTACAGTTGGGGAAATCAATGATGTGGATATCTCTGTTAGTATACCACCTGACTTACTTCTTATAACCTCAGATGATCCTCTTGCTTCAATTGTTTCTGACACTTACCAAAATCTTTTAGAAGATATGAGCAATATAGATTACTTCCAAAACAGAGCTATATTAGCACCTAAAAATTCAATTGCTGATCGAATAAACGAGTATGTGTTGGACTTGCTGCCAGGAGAAAGAAAAAATATATTTGAGTTATGATAGCCCATTAGCAAATAAAACAGGTACCAATGCAGTGGACGATGTTCATATGCCAGAATTTCTCAACACAATAGTTGCGTCTGAACTTCCAAATCACAAGTTGAGCTTAAAGGTAGGGGTTCCAGTGATGTTGTTAAGAAATGTAGATTAGAGTTTGGGATTGTGCAATGGAACTAGGTTGGTCATTACAAGGATGGGTAAGTTTGTGCTTGAAGGACAAGTGATATCCGGCTCTAACATAGGTGATAAAGTTTTTATTCCAAGATTATATTTGAACCGTCTGATACTAGAATTCCTTTCAAGTTTCAACGAAAGCAATTTTCGCTGACCGTTTCCTTTGCAATGACTATCAACAAAAGCCAAGGTCAGTCTCTAAAAACATGTTTGCGTATATTTTCCATCACCTATCTTTTCTCATGGTCAATTGTATGTGGCTTTGTCAAGGGTTACTTCAAGAGACGATTTGAAGATATTGATATCTGATGATGATGGTGAAGACACTGATATAACGTCTAATGTTGTTTATCACGAAGTTTTTCGCAATGTATCCTAAATTGTGTACTTTGTAGGATTGACCGAAATTAAACTTTTTTTATTTTAATTATTTATGACTTGGAATTTTTACTAAATTGTGTACTTTCTATGATTGAACAAAATTAAATTTCTTCTATTTGTATGAGTAGTAGCTTAGAATGTATCCTAAATTTTGTACTTTTTGTGTTTTATTACTTATTGTTATATTAATTATGACTTATTCTACAATAGTATAATATAGGCTTAAGTTACATTGTGAGTTTCTACAAGAAAATACGACATGTGCGTCAACACAGGTCATAGTTCTAGTTCCTCTCGTAACAAGTGAGTCATTTACAAATAAAAGTTGTTTTAAAATAATCAATTTATTTTACTTTTCAATGCAATATTAATTACTTATTTTTAATTATAGAGTGTAATTAATACTACTTTTATCATTCTCAATTCAACATTCTCCACTTTGCATCTATACTATATATAAAGAAAACTACCTCTTTCAGCACACTTTTGGGTTGAACTTTTCTTTCCAAAAATACCCTTAATTTTAAATACAAATAGTCAATTATAAACTAACACGTGGATTAGTAATCCATGTCACTAATCGTCCCCGTTAACCCTCTTTTACCTCCGCTAGCCAAAGATCAAACTCACAAAAAACTAGCACAAAACAAAAACTCATGTTACTTTTTTATCAGCCGCTTTTATGTTGTACATCTGTGTTGTTCCCCTCAATACAACCGACAAAGATTGTCAAGTATTTTCATATCCCTTCTACAAAAAACAATATTTCCATATTATTTTATTATTTTAATTATATAAATTATTCTTCCTTAACTTTTGATCAATTGTAGCAAGCTTGAGCAAAAAATAATGGTAAAGATTAGACTTTAAATCCTCTAAAAAAAGATTAGTAACAAACGTGAGAAAAAAATGTTAAAGATTGGACTTTAAATCCTCTTAAAAAAAGATTATTAACAAATGTAAGCAAAAAATATTGATAAAGATTGGACTTTAAATCCTCTAAAAAAAAGATTAGTACAAAAGTGAGCAAAAAATATTGTTAAAGATTGGACTATAAATCCTCTAAAAACAGATTAGTAACAAACGTGAGAAAAAAATAATGTTAAAGATTGAACTTTAAATCCTGTAAAAAAAGATTAGTAACAAACGTGAGCAAAAAATAATGTTATAGGTTGGACATTAAATCCCCTAAAAAAAATATTAGTAACATACGTGAGGAAAAAATAATGTTAAAGATTGGATTTTAAATACTCTAAAAGAAAAATTAGTAACAAATGTGAGCAAAAAATAATGTTAAAGATTGGACTTTAAATCTTCTGAAAAAAAGATTAGTAACAAACGTGAGCAAAATATAATGTTAAAGATTGGACTTTAAATCCTCTAAAAAAAGATTGGTAACAAATGTGAGCAAAAATTAATGTTAAAGGCAGACCATTCTCAATGTCGGAATCTATCTTCCATGTAACACCCCGTTATCCCAAACTTAATAAAAATAATAATAAATAATAAATAATCAGAGTTAAACATGAACGAGCATGTCACACTACTTTTCAAAATTTCTTAAATAGGATAAAATACTATTTAATTAAAACAACTTGATAAAATATCAAAACATAACAGCGGAATAGTTTTCAGATCATTAACATCGTAAACA